>OOAE01000042.1_pt1 | contig 110855 bp, 93 predicted proteins | sample 1671271 | NCBI WGS metagenome assembly OOAE01 (sample SAMN06348139, study PRJEB24527) | human gut metagenome | biome: human gut; feature: ankylosing spondylitis patient; material: feces | host: Homo sapiens | place: China | collected 2015-10 | reverse complement strand
GAGAAGTGACAGCCCTAATTTATTTTGCTTAAAAAAGTTTTACCGGACAGCAATATTTTCAAACACACTGCCGTCGCCCTGCATAATCTTTTGCTGCTTAGCGCGCAATCGTTCTGCTCCCCTGCGACCAGAGAACATAGCAAGCACCTCATGGCTCATTGATGACCCGTTCATTGAACGTATCGCATACCCTTCTCCAATACCTTTCACCTCAGTCACATAAGTACCCCAGCCATAAACCTGCGCACCTTCACCCTCGCCCATTTGGGAATGGTCGAAGTGGTCAAAATCGGCACCGCTGCCGTGGTAGACGCGATGCTCACGGATTATTGGTGCGGTATCTGGTTCATCATACGCTTCAATAAATTCTAATGATGGCCTATCGGAACCGATGTTTGTAGCCACACCATACTCATCAATATCAGCAGGCTCTGCCCACTCATAACGATAGGCGGTGTCTGCGCCACTCTTTCCGATTGCAGTCTGCATTACATATCTACGTTGGTATTTATGCCCATTCTGCCTATTCGTTAAAATAGAGTTAGAGAACGTGTCATAATCCTGGTAAGTTCGGTCATTTCTTTTGAAGACCATGCCTTCAAAATTCGCCTTTATACGATTCCACTTCTCATTAGCTCTCTTTTCTCTTTCTTCCTTTATAGCACGTTCTTTCTTGTATTTTTCAGCCTGTATTTTAAGTACTTTTTTTTCTACCCTTAGCAAGTTGAACCACATACTCATATGAAGTATTAAGGCTAATATGTTCTTCCCTGAAGATTCTACCAAAAGATGAAACACCATGGTCGCTAATACGGAATTTCAGCCCGAGGTCTCCTTGTATGTAGGTGGACACACCAAAAGGAGTAATACTACGACTAATTTCAAAGCCTTTAAATCCTGCTTCTTGCAAAGCACTAAGTAGATCCTTGGCTTTTTTGTATTGTATATCGGAGCGCTCCTTGGACGACTTCCCTTCATACTCACGATTGTCATTAAGAGACATTCTTAATTCGTCCCTATTTGCCTCATCCAGTACCTGCTGTCCCACCTCGTGGCCAAGGACATCAAGCCCGCTCTTTCTCATAAGGTCAGCGATAGCATCACGCAAAGCCACCTCAGCGCTATTGGGTGTAAGAGGTGTGCCAGTCTTTTGATAACGCTCGTCTGCCTTGCGCTGATTGAAACGCTTTGACGGGGGTATCACATTCCCCTTGTCATCGCGCGTAACAAGGTCATCCGACTTACGGTTGTTCTTCACATTCTTATACTTGTAGCCCTTACCGTTGTCAAAGTCCCACTCACGGCTGTCGTTTCCGTCCCACCAAAGCTCATTCACAGAGACTTCATCTTCAATGATGCGATATTTGCCTTCCAACCGATGTTCGCCGTGCATCTTTGCGTAGTCTTTTGACGGTGTCACCCAGTCGCCATTGCGTAACTTTCCTTCTTTTATCGACGTAGGCACAGCGTGATACACTTTCACCTTTACATTCTTCTCATCACGTCTGACTGCGGCTATAGCCTCTCTTATCGCGTTGACAGACTCTATGGCGGTAGCGTCTGTCTGCATATATTTGCGCGGCTCCTGCCAATACTTTTCGTCAACCAACGAATAGCCTAAAGCTATATCTTCAGTTCGACGGTTCGCTTTACTTCGTCCTCTTTGGAAACGCGGGGCTTTCCTTTCTTGGATGCAGAAGGCTTCCTTTTGTTGTCGGAAACATCTGCCGCTCCTGCTATCACGTAATGCGCAAACGGTTTGGTCTTCCTGTGACTGCTATCCACCCACTTCTGAAAATCGTCCGTCTTAATTCTGGCCACGACAATTCTGCGCCCATTTTCCCAACCCTTTTCATAGTTGGAAAGATAGGCGCTCCGTGCCTCTTCCGTACTGTTGAAGCCAAGCATCACCTTGTGTTCGTCAAACGTGCCGTCGGGGTTGCACTGGTCAACCACAAACACATATTTGCCGTCCCACTTATCCATATCTTATGCAAGGAACACGTCTATATGGTCGCCGTCCACGCCCTCCGTGCCACGGATATAGCCGTAGGTGTTGTGCATCTTACTTTCCCACTTCTTGCCGTTGGCATCGGTGCCACGACGAATACTGCCCTGCGGCTGCTCAATGGTGATGTCGAACGTGCCTACCTGCACATGGCCATTCTTGTAGTTGCCTGCTTCTTTTTGCGCTTCGTTGGGGTTGGTATTTACTTCGGCTGAGGCGGATTCAATGGCTGATTGGGTGGAATTTTTTGGCCCGTTTTCTTGGGGGGATGGGGAGAATTATGTATCTTTGTCGGTGGAAGAATTGTCTTGCAGAGGAGCTGTGCCATTCTGCTTGCCTCTTTGAGGTTTGGGACCGATGTCGCTACTACCGCCCGAGGCATTCTTCTTCTCATACGCCGTCAGTAACCACTGCGGCGTTTTTTCTTCCCCAAGCATTTTACTTACAACCGCCTTACGAGTATTACTTTCAAGGACAATTCGATTTTCTGACGATACTGCTATGTGCATATCGTTGAGTATTTCTTGTAGATTACCTACTACTTCTGGATGTTTCCTCAGAATTTTCTTTAGTCCTGCTTTGTCATTCCCCCACACTAAGGATATATCACCAACTTCATTATGATGAAGGGCACCAACGGCCTCACCGCTCTTTATCTTCCTTAGGAAGTTAATAGCAGATTTTGCTTTCCCTTTAAATTGGTCATAAATATTTCCGAAGACACCTTTGCCGATAGGCTTGATTTCTTCGTTTTCTTTCTCTGCATTAGTATCCACCTCAGCTGATGCCGCTTCAATATTGGCTGCAAGTTGCTTATCCAATGCTTTGGAGGCCAACTCCTCAGCCTTCTTCTTTTCCAACTCAGCAATCTCAGCCTTAATCTCCGCTATTTGGCGCTGTACAATCTCGTTATTATTGTCTGCTCTTAGCAATCTCGCAAGTTTCTTTTTAGCTTCATACAGTTCACTTGACACAGAGGTGTCACTTCTGACAATAGCTCCCACGGTTGCAGCTTGATAGAGCTTACCATCCTTCAAAATTCTTGGCTTTATAATCCTATTGATGACAGTCTGTCCGTCCTCAAGTTTGTCATACCTCGGGTCGCCAGGCTTAACTAATTGTATATCATCAACAATATTATTATCCCCTTCATTTTAATCTCCTCCAATGAGACCATCATTGTCCATTTCAGACCCCTGCTCTTTAAGCTCGGCAAGCACCTTATCCACATAAGCCTGCTCCTCGGGGGTAATAGTGCCCTCTTTGCCGTTCTTGACATTAAGCATTATTCTATATATCAAGCCCAGCTTGTCTTTCGGACTGCTCGCCTCGTTAAACATTTTCAGTCTGTTTACGACCTGCTTTCGTCCCTTTGGAAGGCCCGCATCCTCTGCTTCTCCACTGCGCCCAGAAGTATCCCCAACTTGTTTACTTGCCGCTGCTCTTCGTTTTCGTTCCGCAATCGCTGCGTCAACGATTGCTTGTTGTTCTTTTGGTGTTGCATTTCTGAAATGATTTAATACGTTATTCAATAATTCTTCCTTAGAGGCCGATTCTTCACCGAACATATCTATCTGTCTGAGCGCGTTCCTGTAAGCGTCCAACCCGAGAGGGCAACAAAATGTTTGTCGCATTTCTTTTTATGCCTCGCGGGAAGATGTTGTCTGGCGGCGGACACAGGCAGATGTTTTATCCGCCCCAGCCCCCCGATGACGAACGAAAGCCAACGATGCCCCTCTTCCCCTGTCTGTCAGAAGGGGTGCGCGTGTGTTCGTTTCTCTCATACCTTATCGTATTCTGAGTTTCTGTCCAACGGCAATGGGGCCGCCGAGAGGTATGCCGTTGTTCTTGTAGATCGTTTCAACGCGCATGCCGTAGCGCTGCGAAATGGCGTGGAGGGAATCGCCGGTACGTACGGTGTGGTACGTGTGTTTCAACACACGGGCAGCTTTTTTCCTTTTCTTTTCCAGAAAGACGACGTCGCCAGGAGAGAGAGAGGCGCGGCGCGGCACTTCGTTGTAACGGCGCAGACGGCGCTCTGATTTGCCGGCCCATTTGCCAATGGAGGCATAGGTGTCGCCGGGAAGGGCCACGACATAGAAACGCTTGTTGCAACGGTAAACACGGCGCTCGGCGGCGGAGGGGGAGACGAGGGCGGAGGGGGCGGCAGACGACTCGTTCGTCACGAGGGCGGAGGCGGCATGGCGCGAAAAATGGTCGTAGCGATGGAGGCCGTAGCGCTCTATGAGGCCGATGAGCAGATGGGCGTATCGGGGGTTGGTGGCGTAGCCTGCAGATTTGAGTCCGTGGGCCCAGCCTTTGTAGTCGTCGCGCTCGAGGGCGAAGAGGGAGGCATAGCGGCGACCCCGGGAGAGGAAGAGGGAATGGTCTTCATAGGAGGCAAGAACGTTTGGATAGACTCGGAATTTCTCTCCAACGGCGTCGTCGTCTTTCAGCATGACGGGGCCGGTCCACGAGGGCCCTGCCTTGATGCCGAAATGGTTGTTGGCCTTGGCGGCAAGGAGGCTCTTCCCGGCGCCGCTCTCGAGGAGGCCCTGGGAGAGGGTGATGCTGGCGGGGATGCCATATTTGTACATCTGCTGCACGGCGAGGGTCTTGTAGCGCTCGATGTAGGCCGCGTAGGGGTCGGTCTGCGCGCGAAGGACGGGAAGAACGGAGAGGAGGAGGCTGAGGGCGAGTAGGCGGAGGGGAATGGAGGGGTTTGTCATGTTTTCGCGGAGGGATTGTTTGGTGGAGAGGGGGAAAGGTGGGGTTTGCAGCTGTGCGTCTCCCCCCTCCTCCCCCTGTTTTCTCATCGGAGGGGAGGAAGGGAGGGAGCGCGTATTAGGTGTTGAGCACACGGTCGCCCAGAACTTGGGCAAATTGTTTTTCGATTTCACACATTTCCTTGTAGCGCTCCATGAGCGAGCGACACTTGGCGGCGTCGGTCTGGTTTTCGGGCTTGGAGAGCTCGAGGAGGATGGTTTTCATTTCGCGCTTGATGAAGGTGTTTTTGAAATCGTGGACCAGACGCGGAACGAGTTCGCCGAGGCGGTCTTCGTCTTTGACGAATCCTTGGCGCTGGCTCTGGCAGAGGACGTATTTGTCGGTGCCCAGCCGCGCTGCGAGGCTGCTGACTTCGGGGTTGGGATGGGCAAGGAAATGGCTGAGGGCGGTTTCGCCAGGCGGCAGGGTGAGGTCGGCTGCTTCCTGGAGCACCTGGCGAAAGAGGGGGGAGCGAAACGTGATGGCGTCGGCAGCGAGGCTGTTGCTGACGTAGCGGGCTACGCTGGCGGGCGCTTCGCTGGGGAGGGGGTCGCCAGCGGCTGTGAGTGGGCGCTCGCCGTAGCGAAGGACGGCGGCGATGAGCATTTCTTCTTCTTTGACGATTGGGGAGGTGCCGGGGATTATGGCTTCGGCGGCGGGGGCGTTTTCTTCCCCTGTGGCTGTGGCGGCGGCAGGGGCGTCGGCACGGGGAGTCGGTCTGTCGGCACCGGGGCGGGGGGATGCTGCTGCGCCACGCCTGATTTTGGCGATTTCGGAAACGACGAGCTGCTCTGGGGCGGAGAGCAGGCGGGCGCATTCACTGACGTACATCTGACGGACGATGCCGTCGGGGATGACGGCGATGCTGTTGACTACGTCTTGCACGAGGGAGGCCCGCTTGACGGGGTCGTCGGCGGCGTCGTTGAGCAACAGGCGGGTTTTGAAGCGGATGAAATCGACCTGGCGGGTTTCGACGTAGTTTTGAAAGTCGGCGGCCGAGTGCTTACGGGCGAAGCTGTCGGGGTCGTCGCCATCGGGCAAGAGGAGGACTTTGACGTTCAGTCCTTCTGCAAGCAGCATGTCGATGCCACGCAGGCTGGCATGGATGCCGGCGGAGTCGCCATCGTAGAGCACGGTGATATTGTCGGTGAAGCGGTGGATCAGGCGTATCTGCCCCTCCGTGAGGGAGGTGCCGCTGGAGGCGACAACGTTTTCTATGCCGCTCTGGTGCATGGCGATGACGTCCATATAGCCCTCAACGAGGTAGCAGCGGTTTTGCTTGACGATGGCGTGCTTGGCGAGGTAGAGGCCATAGAGCTCGCGGCTTTTGCTATAGATTTCCGACTCGGGGGAATTGACGTATTTCGCCACTTTCTTGTCGGCCGAGAGGGTGCGTCCACCGAAGGCAACGGTCATGCCCGAAACGGTTTGCACGGGGAAGATGACGCGGGCGTGGTAGCGATCGAGCAGGCGCCCCTCGTCGGTGCGGTAGCAGAGTCCGGTTTTCTCCAGCATCTCTTCGCTGAAGCCCTTGGCGAGGGCGGCCTTGGCGAGGGCGTCGCGCACGGGAAGGGAATAGCCGAGATGGAATTTGCGAATGATGTCGTCGCGCAGTCCGCGTTGCCGGAAATAGGCCATGCCGATGGCAACGCCGTCGACATGGTTGTGGAGCGTTTCTTCGAAATATTTGTTGGCCCACTCGTTTAGGACGAACATGCTTTCTCTCACCGACTGCGCGGCACGCTCTTCATTCGTCAGTTCTTTTTCCTGGATTTCTATGCCGTATTTCTTGGCAAGCCAGCGAAGGGCTTCGGGATAGTTCATCTGCTCGTGTTCCATCACGAAATGGACCACGTTTCCGCCTTTGCCGCATGAGAAGCATTTGCAGAGCTGCTTCGACGGGGAAACCACGAAGCTGGGGGTCTTTTCGTTGTGGAACGGGCAAAGGCCTTTATAGTTGACGCCTGCCTTGCGGAGGGTGACAAATTCTTTCACGACATCGACGATGTCGGCGGCGCTCATGATGCGTTCTATGGTTTCTCTGTCTATCATTCTTTTTCGGATTTCAAAAAATCAAGGGGGCGTGCCAGGGGAGGCAAAATTCAAATATGAAGTAGGTGGGGGGGGTGGGGGTGCCTTGTCTGCGACCCTGCGCGGGCTGAAAGCCCAACAAGTCCAGAGCCCAGGCTGGCGCCCTGGGTACCATGCCCCCCATTCCCTACGCCCTGTAGGGGAAAAGTAAAAATCAATCGTTCGCCCATACTTTTGCCCTTACAGGGCGTAGGCGTTTATGCATTGATACCCAGGGCGCCAGCCTGGGCTCTGGACTGACTGCCCTTTCAGGGCGCTCCTTTTCGCACTTTGTTCGTTTATCATGTGCGCATGCTTCGCCGCCATGTTGTTTGGCTCAAAAAAACGCGCAGTGGCTACAGATTCTCGCACTCGTCCATCCATTCTCTCGACGAGGCATCGCTCGGCATGCGCCAGTCGCCTCGCGGACTCAGGCAGCAGCTCCCCACTTTGGGACCGTCGGGGAGGCAGCTGCGCTTAAACTGCTGCGCGAAGAAACGCCTAAAAAACGTTTTGAGCCAATGTTTTATGACATCGTCTGAATATTCTCCCGTCTGGCCGTCGGTGTGGCTAAATGCCTTTTTCGCCAGGAAGAAGATTTTTGAGGGACGGAAGCCGTTTCGGAGGACCTGATAGAGGAAGAAGTCGTGGAGCTCGTAGGGGCCAACGAGGTCTTCTGTCTTCTGCGTGATCTGGCCTTGCTCATCGGCTGGAATGAGTTCGGGACTGATTGGCGTGTCGATGATGTCGAGGAGGGTTGCGCGGCTGTATTCGTCGACGACGTTCATCGCCACCCATTCAACGAGATGCCTGACGAGGGTTTTGGGGATGCTGGCGTTGACGCCGTACATACTCATGTGGTCGCCGTTGTAGGTGGCCCATCCGAGCGCGAGTTCGCTCAGATCGCCCGTGCCAACGACGAGGCCGTTCATCTGGTTGGCTGCGTCCATGAGAATTTGGGTGCGCTCACGGGCCTGCCCGTTTTCATAGACGACGTTGTGGTTGCTGATGTCGTGGCCCAGGTCTTTGAAATGTTGCTTACATGCTTCGGCGATGCTGATTTCGCGGATGGTCACGCCCAGGCTCTTCATGAGGTTGACGGCGTTTGTGTAGGTGCGGTCGGTGGTGCCGAAGCCGGGCATGGTGATTCCGATGATGCCTCTACGGTCGAGTCCGAGGCGGTCGAAGGCATGAACGCAGACGAGGAGAGCCAACGTGGAATCCAAGCCGCCGCTGATGCCGAGGACAACGGTTTGGGCACGGGTGTGGGCGATGCGTTTGCACAATCCTTCCGACTGCATGCAGAGGATTTCTTCACACCGCTCGCCCAGTTCTTTTCCACGGGGGACGAAGGGAAGCGGGTTGACGGCTCTGTGGAGTTCAAACTCGCGGTCTGACGCGACGGCGGGCTCGAGTTCAATCTCGGTGTATGTTTCCCGGAGGGCACCGCAGGCGGCACGGAAGGAGGTGTTGACGCGGCGCTCGTTTCTCAGATATTCAACGTCGATTTCCGACATGACCATCTGCTCGTCCATCAGGAAGCGCTCGCCACACTTGAGCATGCGCCCGTTTTCTGCCACATAGATGCGGCCACCATAGACGAGGTCTTGCGAGCTCTCGCCCCACCCTGCCCCGCTATATACGTATCCGGAGATACATTGTGCGCTATGGATGCGGATGAGGTCTTCGAGGTAGCCCGACTTCCCGACCTGCTCGTTGCTGGCGCTGAGATTGAAAATGACTTCTGCGCCAGAAAGCGACAGGGCGGTGCTGGGGGGATTGGGCGCCCAGAGGTCTTCACAGAGCTCGATGCCGAACTTCATATCGGAAAACGAAAAGACGAGGCGGGGGCTGATGGGAACGTTTTGGCCGCAGAACTTGAGGGTTTCGCCCTCGCGGATGTCTGCGCCGGAGGAGAACCAGCGTTGCTCATAGAATTCTTTGTAATTCGGCAGATAGGTCTTGGGAACAAAACCGTGGAGCTTGCCGTGTTGCAAAACTGCCGCCAGGTTAAAGAGTCGGCCTTTGTGGGACAAGGGGACGCCAATGATGGTGACGATTTTCAGATTGCGGCTAAACTCCATCAGGCGGAGCAGAGAGGCTTCTGCCTTTTCCAACAATAGCTGCTGCTGGAAAAGGTCTTGGCAGCTATAGCCCGTCACGCAAAGTTCGGGAAAGACAATGATTTCTGCGCCGAGACCTTCAGCCTTGGCCATGAAATTTTCTATCTGGCTCGTGTTGTAATGACAATCTGCAATTTCAATTTTCGGCACCGCGGAGGCTACCTTCAAATAACCATATTTCATTTGTTCACGTTTAGAGAGGGCTTATGATGTCTTGAAACATAAGTAGGTAGTCAAAATTAAAGAATAATGCGCCCGGCATATATAAAATAATTCTGACTACCTACTTTTTTTCTTTCACCATTACCTGTGGTGTGTGGTGGTGGTTGGTTCTCCCATTATTATTTATTCAAGGGTCTGATGTCCAGAGAGAGTTCGTCGAGCTGCTTCTGGTCAACGCGCGACGGGGCGTCAAGCATGACGTCGCGTCCGGAATTGTTCTTGGGGAACGCTATGCAATCGCGGATGCTGTCGAGACCAGCGAACAATGAGACCCATCTGTCGAGACCATAGGCGAGGCCGCCATGAGGGGGTGCTCCATATTTGAAGGCGTTCATCAGGAAGCCAAACTGCTCTTGCGCACGCTCGGGGGTGAAGCCCAATACCTTGAAAATCTTTGCCTGAAGCACGGCATCATGGATTCTGATGCTGCCGCCGCCGACTTCAACGCCGTTGCAAACCATGTCGTAGGCATCTGCCAAGACGCTTGCAGGGTCTGTGTCCAGCTTGGGGATGTCGCAGGGCTTCGGCGAGGTGAAGGGATGGTGCATGGCCATCAGGCGACCTTCTTCTTCGCTCCATTCAAACATGGGGAAGTCGACAACCCAAAGCAGGGCGAACTTGTTTTTGTCGCGGAGTCCCAAACGGCTACCCATTTCCAGACGCAACTCGCAAAGCTGCTTGCGCGTTTTCATGGCGTTGTCGCCAGAGAGAATCAACAGCAAATCGCCGGGTTTTGCCGACATCTTGTCGGCCACGGCCTTAAGCGTGGCCTGCTCATAGAATTTGTCGACAGAACTCTTGATGGTTCCGTCTTCATTGACACGTGCATAAACGAGGCCCTTTGCACCAATCTGCGGGGATTTAACGAAATCCGTCAGTTGGTCGAGCTGCTTGCGCGTATAGCTGGCACATCCTTCTGCACAGATTCCGCCGATGTATTCTGCTTCATTGAAAACACCGAAACTTCCCGTATTTTTGAGCACGTCCATCAGTTCAACGAACTCCATGCCGAAACGCATGTCGGGCTTGTCGGAACCAAAACGACGCATGGCTTCGCTCCACGGCAAGCGCAGGAAGGGGGCATCGCCCAAGTCGTATCCGCGGACTTCCTTAAAGAGATGTTTGGCCATCTCTTCAAAGAGGGAGATGATGTCGTCTTGCTCAACGAACGACATCTCGCAGTCGATCTGCGTGAACTCCGGCTGGCGATCGGCACGCAGGTCTTCATCACGAAAGCACTTGACAATCTGGAAATAGCGGTCCATTCCCGCAACCATCAAGAGCTGCTTCAGCGTCTGCGGGCTCTGGGGCAACGCGTAGAACTGACCGGGATTCATGCGGGAAGGCACGATGAAGTCGCGTGCGCCTTCGGGAGTGGACCCGACAAGAACTGGCGTTTCTATCTCCAAGAAGCCTTTTGAATCAAGGAAATGGCGAACGGCCAAGCAAAACTTGTGGCGCAACTCCAAATTCGCACGTACATTTGAACGGCGAAGGTCGAGGTAACGGTATTTCATTCTCAAATCGTCGCCACCGTCCGTGTTTTCCTCAATCGTGAACGGAGGTACGTCTGATGCGTTCAAAACGGTCAGGCTTGACACGATAATCTCAATTTCCCCTGTCGGAATCTTGTCGTTTTTGGCATAGCGCTCGCTCACGCGACCAACTACCTGAATAACATATTCACGACCCAACTTGTTGGCCTGGGCACACAAATCGGCGTCGGTTTCTTCGTTAAACACTAACTGGGTTATGCCATATCTGTCGCGAAGATCCACAAAGGTCATACCTCCCATCTTGCGGCTTCGTTGAACCCAACCGGCCAAGGTCACTTCTTCATTGACATTCGACAGGCGAAGTTCTCCGCATGTTTTTGTTCTATACATAGAATATATTTGTTTTGAGATTTTCTTTTCAATTGCGAAATTACAATTTTAATTCGAATGATGGAAATTATATATGGATTTTGTAGTACGCTGGATGTGGAGCGAAAAGCGGATTCTGATTTTTCTATGGCGGTACTGGCTGCGGGTCTCCCAAAAATTATTAACTTTGCAGATAAGTGGTAAGTGGTCAACGCCAAAGAGAAAAACATCTTCTGCACGAAGACTTCAATGGCGGCGCACTCCCTGCCAAACTGCCAAACTCGGAACAAAAACGATTTACACATAACACACAAGGGATGCTTCGGGATTTTCGAAGCGCCTCGCAAAAAATAAAATCATATATGCCTTTAATATCTCCCTCTCTGCTTTCGGCTGACTTTGCAAATCTCGGCCGCGACATAGAAATGCTCAACAAAAGTGAGGCCGACTGGTATCATCTTGATGTCATGGACGGCGTGTTTGTGCCGAATATCTCATTCGGCTTCCCTGTCATGGAAGCGATGGCGCGGGTTGCGACAAAACCGCTGGACGTTCATCTCATGATTCAGCAGCCTGAGAAATTCCTGAAACAGGTGAAGGCCTTGGGGGCGCATGTCATGAATGTGCACTACGAAGCGTGCACGCATCTGCACCGCACCATTCAGGAAATCAAAAACGAGGGGATGCTGGCTGGCGTCACGCTGAACCCGCACACGCCTGTCTGCCTTTTGGAAGAAATCATTGAAGACTTGGACCTCGTGATGCTGATGACGGTCAATCCCGGATTCGGCGGACAGAAATTCATTGAGCATGGCGTTGAAAAAACGGCCAGGCTCCGCGAACTCATTGACAGCCACAATTCAAAAGCCCTCATCGAAATCGACGGCGGCGTCAACCGAAAGACTGGCGAGAAACTGGTTAAAGCAGGGGCCGACGTTCTCGTTGCCGGAAGTGCCATCTTTGGAGCTGAAGATCCGGAGGAAGAGATTAAGGCGTTGAAAGCGCTCAGCCGATAAGGATGCGGCACGCTGAAAGGAAAAATCAGATGGGAGGAAACTGACATGCCCCACGCCCATCCAAACCAACCACTTAATCGAAAAACAAATGATACAGATTTCTCCAGTGATCACGCAACATGAAGTGGTCGAACTGATTAAATTGCTTCACGACGCCCGGCACATCGTCATTTGCGCCCACAGGAGTCCGGACGGAGACGCCGTTGGGTCGTCTTTGGGACTGGCTGACTATCTGCGTTCTTTGGGAAAAATCCCGCAAATCATAATGCCGAATGCTTTCCCCGATTTTCTGCGATGGATGCCTGGCAGCAGGGATATCATGTTTTATGACGGAAAGGAAACGGAGGCGAAAGCCAAAATCAATGAAGCTGACTTGATTTTCATGCTCGACTTCTGTGCCTTAGACCGGCTTCAGAACATGCAGGAAGCCGTTGCACATTCGAAATGCAAGCGCATCATGATCGACCATCACCTCAATCCCGACAGGAAGGCGGCTTCGCTCGTCATTTCTCACCCGCAAGCATGTTCAACATGCGAAATCGTTTTCCGGCTGATATGGCAGATGGGGGGCTATGAACAAATGACACGAAGCGGCGCTGCATGTATCTATACGGGAATGATGACGGACACGGGAAGCTTCACCTACGCATCAAAAAGGCCGGAAATCTACTATATAATCGGCCAGCTGCTGCAGAAGGGCATTGACAAGGACAAAATTTACCGCAACGTCAACAACAACTACTCTGAAAACCGCCTGCGCTTCGTTGGCTACGTCTTAAACTCCAAACTGAAATTCTACGAAAACCAAAAGGCCTCTATCTTTACCATCACACGCGAGGAAATGAAAGAATATCATTACATCAGAGGTGATGCAGAAGGATTGGTCAACATGCCTCTGCAAGTGAGAGGCATGAAATTGAGCATCTCTCTGCGGGAAGATACTGAGAGGGACGTTATCCGCGTGTCGCTTCGCTCTGTCGATGATTTTCCGTGCAACAAAATGGCTGAAGCTTTCTTTAACGGCGGCGGACATTTGAACGCTTCGGGAGGGGAGTTGCCGTTTCCCTTGGACAACGCCGTCAGAATCGCGGAAAGGGCCATTGAGGAGTTTAAGGATTTGCTTTAGCAATGTTTTTAAGTAATGGTGAAAGATTAATACCCTACTTAATAATAATAGACCACTGTACATCAGACAAATAAAAAACTCGTTGTTCATCCACACGTGTGGACGCACAACGAGTTTTTTATTTGTATTCACCTGGAGTTGCCAGGTCTTAGAGAATACGCATTAGATGAGATATTGAGAAGAGATACTCTCGTTTTCCATCACGCGGCGAATGGTTTCAGCCAACATGCCAGACACGGAGAGTTCCTTCACCTTCGGACAGTTGCCACGATATGGAATGCTGTCGGTGAACACCATTTCTTCCAAGGCTGAAGCCTGAACACGCTCATCGGCAGGGCCAGACATGATGCAGTGGCTGGCGATGGCACGCACGCTCTTTGCGCCACGGCTCATGATGAGGTCGGCAGCCTTTGTGATGGTGCCGGCCGTGTCAACAATATCGTCAACGAGCACAACGTCCATGCCAGTAACGTCGCCGATGATCTGCATTTCAGCCACTTCGTTGGCTTTCTTGCGGCTCTTGTTGCACATGACCATAGGACATCCGAGATACTTTGCATAAGAGGCTGCACGCTTTGAACCGCCAACGTCAGGAGTAGCAATACAGAGATTTGGCAAATTCAAACTCTTGACATACGGCAACATGACCGTTGATGCGTAGAGATGATCAACAGGAACATTGAAGAAACCCTGTTCTTGATCAGCATGGAGGTCAATGGTCATCAAGCGGTTGATGCCAGCGACGCTCAACAAGTCGGCCACAAGTTTAGCACCGATTGACACACGCGGTTTGCTCTTGCGGTCTTGACGGGCCCAACCAAAATATGGAATAACAGCGCAGATGTGATGAGCAGAGGCACGCTTTGCAGCATCAATCATAAGCAGAAGTTCCATCAAATTGTCTGAGCTGGAGAACGTTGACTGAACGAGGAACACATCACGGCCACGGATGGACTCTTCGTAACATACTTCAAATTCGCCGTCAGCGAATGTGGTTGTTGTCATCTTTCCAAGCGGACAATTCAGCTCAGCGCAGATTTTCTCGGCAAGGTAACGTGAGTTGGTACCAGAGAAAACCATGTAAGAATTTGTACTCATTGTTTTGAAACTTATGATGTTGAAATTATTTCTTGTATTAATCAGCCGCCTTTTTTAGCTTGCGAAAATGATTGATAAGCTCCTTGAAATCAGACGTTTTATGGCGATTGAAATGACACCAAAGGTCACCCAACACCACAACGCCTCCAAACCCATAGTCCTTCGCCTGGGCGATATGTTCGACATTAATGCCGCCCAATGCCATGACCTTTTTGTCGATCACCTTTTTCTTTGCCAACAGAGTGAGCTCATCTGGCGAAAAATTGGATTTATAGCCTTCTTTTGATATGCTGTTGAAGATGGGCGAAAGGAAGAGATAGTCACAGTTTTTTTTGTATTGCAAAACCTCCTCCGCCGAATGGCAGGAACGACTGACTTGCCCTTTGTAGTTTTGGGGAGGCAACGGATTTCTGTTGTTCAAGTGTATCCCCGCGAGATTGTACTCAGATTTAAGATAGAAATGGTCGTGCAACACGATTCGCTTCCTATACGTTTCAGGTATCAAAGTCAACAAGCGCTCCAAATATACAGATTCCGAGTCGGGTTTCCGTAAATGCAAAAGTTCAAGCCCCTCATCAAATAAAGCTGTCAGTATTTGATGTTCCTCTATAAAGAAATCGGGCATCGTCAAAAGAATCAGTTTCATGCTGGCTCTCAATATTGTTTATGAGTGCAAAGTTACGCAAAATTAACCGATACGTTATATCTTTTCAAGATATTTTTTGTAGGCTACACGCTTCGCCCACCATTGAAAAGAGGCCTACAAGTTATTGGGGGCTCTATAATAAATGTGATTCTGGGTTAAATCAAATGCCACACCAGGGGCGCTTGCTCAAGGCCAAGGATGCCCATCCGGCAAAAAACGGCTTATCATGCAGGAAAGCTTGGAGTGCTTCATATTCCAAAACGTTATTTTATTCTTTCTAACAGAACCGATAGAAGATAAGCCGAAAGAACATCGTATATTTGCACGCAGATTCAAAACAGAGGATTTACAGACATGAACAAAACATATTGCATCATATTACTGACCATCTTGCTCGCAGTTGCATCCTGCACTGACCAGTGCAACATCGCCGGAAATTCAACCGTTGCAAGCCTCGATGGACGGATGCTGTATCTGCGCACTTCACAAGACGGATACACAACGGCCAGTTTGGACTCATGCGAAGTGATTCACGGCAGATTCAGTTTTTTCAGCAACGTCGATTCCGTTGTTGTGGCCCAATTATATATGGGAGAGGAAAGCATCATGCCAGTTGTACTGGAAAACGGAGACTTGAACGTTGAAGTTGACCACGTGTGGCAAAGAATCAGCGGCGGCCCCTTGAATGACAGGTTATACAAGTTCATGCAGAAGAAAAACCGCATCGAAAACCAGCAATGGGAATTAGACCAAAAGTGCATGCGGATGATCCATGCAGGACACTCGCCAGAAAGCATACGGCGCGTTATTGCCCCGAAAGCAGAAAAACTTGCAAACGAGGTGAGGACGCTGGAAACGAATTTCATTAAAGACAACTACAACAACCCGCTCGGCCCCGGATGTTTCATTTGGCTTTTCAGCCAATATCCCTATCCAGTTATCACCAAGCAGATTAATGACATCATTAAGAACGCGCCAAGCAGTTTCATCAATGAGCCGTGCATACAAGGATACCTAAAACGGGCCATGCGAAACCCGAAATCCATTCCGTGCGCCACATTGTTTCCTGACAATTAGCAAAAGAATTACTTAAAGGGGCATTCTGGAGATTTTCCGGAATGCCCCTTTCTGATTGCCAGAAATTCCTTCAGAGCAAAGAGGAGATGGAGTTGCAAGCAACTAAAATAGCTGGCTATGTGTTCTGAAAATAAATCCTGGCTCCTGCCTTTTGTGTGTTCTACAATATCATCTACACTAAAAAAAGTCGTATTATTTGTTCTACATACTTTTTTTTATTACATTTGGCACGCAAAAGTGAAAGGTGTGGATAGCTAAACATATACCTATCCGAACTTTTATTAAAAACTGAGAACAATTCACCTTCGCATAAGAAATGTGAGGCTGCTCTTAACGAGCCCCTACACTGCCCTCTCGGACAGACGCTGACGAATGACGACTGTTTTCTATTTCGCTTTCTGCCCATGCCACAAAACGGTGGCGCTTCACTAACCCTTAACTGATGGAGCAGGGATGACGTTCCTGTCCCAAACAACCAACTAAAAAACGTGACAACAAAAAGCGCTTTCCCTGCCTGTCTCATCACCTTCCCTTTTAATGTGGAAGGCAAAACGGCCCCATTTTTCCTTGCAGCAGAAGAATATGTTGCTGCGGCCTTACCAGCAGACAATTATTTGTTTGCATGGATACTGCCGCCAACGGTGGTGATGGGGCGCAACCAAGTTGCAGATGCCGAGGTGGACTTGGAATTCTGCCAACGAGAAGGCATTGACGTGGTTCGCCGCAAAAGCGGTGGTGGCTGCATTTATGCCGATGAAGGCAATATCATGTTCAGCCTCATCACACCGGAAGGGGCTGTTGAACCAATTTTCAACGATTATGCCTCCACCGTGGCCGAAGCTCTGACAAGCATCGGTGTAGAAGCCAAGGTGTCGGGACGCAACGACATCCTGCTTTCCAACGGAACAAAAGTTTGCGGAAACGCTTTCTATCACCTGAAAAACAGAAATATTGTACACGGCACGATGCTCTATGACACCAACTACAACCGCATGACAAGAGCACTGACGCCCGACCGCCTAAAACTGGAATCAGCTGGCGTGAAAAGCGTGAAAAGCCGAACGGGACTTATCAAGGAGGTTCTGGAAATTGGTGTATATGGCTTGCGCTCGAAACTCGAGCGACTGCTGACAAACAGGATTTGGGAACTCAAACCGGAAGACATACTGGCAATTGAGGAAATCGAACGGACATATCGCGATCCAGAATATCTCTATGGAAAGAAAAGCCTCAACGAAAAAAATATCACCTTCAGCGGACGCGTCGAAGGATGCGGACGTATCGAAATGCACTTCGTTACACAGCAAGAACGTGTGGCCGATGTTTTCCTGACAGGCGATTTCTTCGCACACGGCGATTCGGACACCGCATTTCGAAAAACGTTTAAAGGCGTGCCTATGCAGACGAGAGCATTAGCGGAGGCCGTTTTAACACATCATCCTGAAACATCAGTACGCGGCCTTTCTGCTGAAAGTCTGATTCATTTGTTGGAAACGCAACTAACTGAATAATATAACCATGAGTGAAAAAAGAACTTGTCTTTATGACAAACATGTGAAACTGGGCGCCAAGATGGTGCCGTTCGGCGGCTTTGAAATGCCAATTCAGTATACAGGTATTGAAGACGAACACAATGCCGTCCGCCATGCCTGCGGCGTGTTCGACGTCAGCCACATGGGAGAAGTTCGCATTACCGGTGAAGATGCTGAGGCGTATGTGCAACACATTTTCACCAACGATGTGAAGGATGCCCCAGTGGGGAAAATCTTCTACGGCATGATGCTCTATGAAAATGGAGGAACGGTGGACGACCTGCTGGTCTATAAGATGGGAGAAAACGATTTCTTCCTCGTCATCAATGCCGCCAACATCGCCAAGGACGTTGACTGGATGAACCAACATGCCAAAAACTATCAGGTGAACGTTGACAACCAGAGCGAACTCTATGGACAGATTGCCGTTCAAGGACCAGAAGCAGAAGAAGTGATGGAACAGGTGCTTGGTCTTGAATGCAAAGAACTGGCTTTCTATACGTTCAAGACTATTGAAACAGATGGCGAACAAATCATTGTCAGCCGAACAGGATATACTGGCGAAGATGGTTTCGAAGTATATGGCTCTCACGCCTTTATTCAAAAGGCATGGGACAAGCTAATGGAAAGCGGAAAGGCAAAGCCTTGCGGCCTTGGATGCCGCGACACGCTGCGTTTTGAAGTGGGACTACCACTTTATGGTGATGAACTTTCAGCAGATATAACCCCAGTGATGGCGGGCTTGAGCATGTTTGTTAAACTCGACAAAGAGGAGTTCATCGGCAAGGAAGCCATTGCCAAGCAAAAGACAGAAGGCGCTTCGCAAAAAGTGGTTGGCATTCTTTTGTCCTCACACGCGATTCCACGCCACGGATACGAAGTGGTGGCCGAAGATAAGACGATTGGCACTGTTACGACGGGCTATAAGTCTGTTTCAACCGGACAAAGCGTGTGCATGGCTTTGGTGGACGCAGCATACGCTAAGCTCGGGACACCGTTGCAAATTCGCATCCACCGCAAGCTCCACGATGGAGAGGTAGTGAAAAAACGCTTCTACGACAAGCACTATAAGAAATAGATTACCTTAATACATAATAAACAAAATGGCAAAGATATTAGAAGGACTCCGCTATTCGGAGAGTCACGAATATGTAAAAATTGAAGGCGACTACGCCGTTGTTGGCATCACAGATTTTGCACAAGAACAACTTGGCAACGTGGTTTATGTAGATGTCCCAGAGGTGGGCGACGAAGTAACAGCAGGCGAGACTTTCGGTGCCGTAGAAAGCACCAAGGCTGCCAGCGATTTGGTATGCCCCGTTTCTGGCGAGGTTGTTGAAGTAAACGAAGCCCTGGAAGACGAACCAGAGTTGGTAAACAAAGACGCTTTTGGGGAAGGATGGATTATCAAGGTGAAACTGACGAATCCCGAAGAGGTCGAACAACTGCTTGACGCTAAGGGCTACGAGGCTGTATGCCACTAATGAAACTATCTAACGTCTTAACTTGGCAAATTAATTGCCGGGTTAAGACGTTTCGCTTTTAGATTAGTAAGGGTGGGAAAACGAAAAGTGCTCCATTTTCACAATGGCGCTCTGAAACAGGACACACCTCTAAAATATCCCTGATCACCACCCCACCAACCTACCCATCAAAAACATTGTATACCATGAAATATTTCCCACAAACGTCGGCAGACATCACCGACATGCTTAAGGTGGTTGGCGTTGGTTCGCTTGACGAACTTTTCGCTGAAATACCAGAAGAACTTAAGCTACATCATTCTCTGAATTTACCGAAAGCGCAATCGGAAATGGAAGTGAGGAAAACCATTTCCGACTTGGCTTCTGAAAACAAAACTCTCACCTGCTTTGCCGGAGCGGGAGTGTACGACCACTATCTGCCAAGCGTTATTCCTTATATTGCGTCACGCTCTGAATTTTCCACTTCGTACACGCCCTATCAGGCAGAAATATCACAAGGAACGCTTCAATATATTTTTGAATACCAAACCATGATGGCACGCCTGACTGGAATGGACATCTCCAATGCCTCAATGTATGACGGCGCGACAGCAACGGCTGAAGCCATGATGATGTGTGTGGCTGCCGCAAAGAAGCGCAACCGAGTGATCTTGTCGGAAACGATGTTGGGCAATATAGTAAATGTGGTACGCACCTATGCCCACTACCACGGCGTTGATTTAGTGGTGGTAAAGACATCAAAGAACGGCACAACAGACTGGAACGAGGTGAAACGCCTTGTGAAGGAAGGAGATGTTGCTGGCGTCATTGTGCCGTTGACCAACCGCTACGGCATTATTGAAGACCTCACTGGCGTGAGCGAATTTTGCCACGAACAAAAAACGCTCTTAGTGATCAACAGCATTGCCTCTGTACTTGGTATTTTAAAATCGCCAGGTGAATGGGGCGCAGACATCGCATGCGGCGACGCCCAGAGTTTGGGAATTCCGATGAGCTATGGCGGGCCATACATCGGATATCTCTGCACGAATAACGCATTGGTCAGAAAAATGCCAGGACGCCTTGTCGGAGAAACAACCGATGCACGCGGCAATCGCTGCTTTGTGCTGACCTTGCAAGCACGCGAACAACACATACGACGTGAGAAAGCCACCTCCAACATCTGTACGGCACAAGGCATGATGTGCCTGTATGTTGCTGCTTATCTTTCATTGATGGGAGAAAAAGGGTTGCGCGAAGTGAATGAGATTTCTGCTGACGGCGCTCACCATTTGTGTGAGAAACTAACAAAGCTTTCTGTTTTTGAACCGGCCTTCCCCGAGCGACCTTATTTAAATGAGTTTACGTTGAAGTATTCTGGCAAAAAGCCTCTGGCCGAACTGCTTGAAGCACTGGCCCAAAATGGCATTCTTGCCGGCGTCGTTGCCGATGGACACGACGACATGCTGACGATTGCCGTTACGGAGAAACGCACACCTGCAGAGGTTGAGCACTATGTTTCTCTCATCAGTCAGCTGTTATAAAGCAAACAGCACCCTATACTTCATTTATAACCATTCATAAACAGTCTCTTATGAATAATATATATTACGGAAAACTCGTATTTGAACTTTCCAAGCCAGGAAGAACTGGCTATTCGTTACCCGAAAATCCGTGGGAACACACTTGCGATATTCCTGTTCATTTAAAACGGGAGAAAAAAGTTACGTTGCCGGAAGTTGACGAGCCAACGGTGGTGCGCCACTACACCAATATGTCGAACAACAATTTTGGCGTTGATACGGGATTCTATCCCTTGGGAAGCTGCACCATGAAGTATAACCCCAAAATCAACGAAGAGATGGCGGCACTTCCCGGATTCACACAGCTGCATCCAGCACAACCCGTCTCTACGACACAAGGTGCGCTGAAACTTTATTATGAAGAACAGAAAATCTTGTCTGAACTGACGGGACTGGAAGAATTCACTCTCAATCCTTATGCCGGAGCACACGGCGAATTGACGGGACTGATGGTCATTCGCGCCTACCATCAGTCGCGCGGAGATGATGCACGTAAGAAAATCATCGTTCCTGATTCTGCACACGGCACCAATCCCGCTTCAGCGGCCGTTTGTGGTCTGCAAATCGTTCAAGTGAAGAGCCTTCCCGACGGGACGATAGACGTTGACGACCTCAAGCCCTTGTTGGGACCAGACATCGCCGGCATGATGATGACCAATCCCAACACACTGGGGATTTTTGAACGCAGAATACCGGAAATCGCCAAGCTCGTCCACGACTGCGGTGGTTTGATGTATTACGACGGTGCCAACTTCAACCCGATTCTCGGAGTATGCCGTCCCGGAGATATGGGATTTGACGTGATGCACATCAATTTGCACAAAACGTTTGCCACGCCTCATGGTGGCGGTGGCCCAGGCAGCGGTCCAGTAGGTGTTCGCAAAGGCCTCGAAAAATTCCTGCCCAATCCGCGCGTCGTGAAAGACGAAAACGAAAAATACTCCTTGTTTTATTCCGACGAAGCCTTGGGGCAAATTTCATCTAACCTCAGCAATTATGCAATTCTGGTCAGAGCCTATGCCTATCTTCTTTCTTTGGGACAGGAGTTCGTTGCAGACGTCGGCAAACTGGCAGTTTTGAATGCCAACTATATCAAGGAACGCCTAAAGACATATTATGAGCTGCCCATTGAAGGACTTTGCAAACACGAATTCGTGTTTGATGGTTTGCGGGCAGAATATGGCGGTGAGCATTCCGACCCACAGCATGTCACAACGCTTGATGTTGCCAAACGTCTCCTCGATTATGGTTTTCATGCTCCAACCATTTACTTCCCATTGCTTTTCCATGAAGCCATGATGATCGAACCGACAGAAACGGAAAGCAAAGAAACGCTCGATCATTTCATCGATGTCATGAAGGAGATTGCAATGGAAGCTAAAGACAATCCTCAAATGTTGAAAGAGGCTCCACACCACACGCCAATCGGCCGCCCCGATGACGTAAAGGCTGTGAAAGACGCCAAATTCGTTTTTACAGAGGATAAGTAAGTGTGTTACAAGACGATTGCGACATTAAAACTGGATATTCATGACTATATCAGATTTAATCATAATTGGTGCCGGTCCGGGCGGATATGAAACGGCTGTTGAAGCTGCCAAAGCCGGATTGACTGTAACACTGATAGAGGCGAAGCATTTGGGCGGCACCTGTCTGAACGAAGGGTGCATCCCCACAAAATGCCTGGCACACAGTGCAGAGCACCTGCGTGAGGAGAAAGACACGCTTGACTTGACGAAGGTTGTTGAACACAAAAACAAAATTGTCAAACAGCTTGTTGATGGAATCGCCATGCTGATGAAGACGCCCGGCATCTCATTGGTTGAAGGAGAAGCCCGCTTTGTTGATGCCCACACAATACGCGTTGGCAACGAAGAATACCAGGCCAAAGACCTTATCATCGCCACGGGATCTGTGTCAAAATTCCTGCCCATAGAAGGAGCACACTCAGCCGGTGTTGTCACCTCAACGGAGATTCTCAACCTGACAACCGCACCTTCACGATTGTGCATCATAGGTGGAGGTGTCATCGGATTGGAATTTGCCTCCATTTTCAATCAATTTGGCAGTGAGGTAACTGTCGTGGAATTCTGCAAGGAAGTATTGCCGAATTTAGACAAAGACATGGCCAAGCGATTGCGTCTTTCACTTAAGAAAAAAGGCATCAACATATTGACAGACAGCGGAGTTAAGCGCATTGAGCATCTTGAAAATGACGCTTCCAAAGTTGTATATGAAAATAAGGGAAAGGAAGAAATCGTTGAGGCCGATGTGGTTTTAATGGCTGTCGGACGTACTGCGAGAACAGAAATTGTAGAAGACAACACCATTGGCATCACCTACGGAAAACGCGGCATTGAAGTGGATGAAAATATGCAGACTTCCGTTCCACACATCTATGCCATCGGTGATGTCAACGGCCTTTGCCAATTGGCCCATGCCGCGACTTTCCAGGGGCGACGTGCACTCAACCACATTTTGGGACGCAAGGACAACATCCGTTTCGACCTGATACCATCGGCCGTATTCACCTCTCCACAATTGGCATCCGTCGGTTTGCGAGAAGAAGACGTAACCGAACACAAGCCACTGGTATATAAATCCTTCTATCGTGCCAACGGCAGGGCGCTATCCATGGATGCCGATGAAGGATTTTTGAAAATTGTCTGCAACGAAGAAGGACGCGTGCTCGGTGTCCACATCATGGGCGAACAGGCTTCTGAACTCATTCATGAAGCAACAGTCTTGATGAATCTTGGCGGCACTATATCGCAACTTGGCGACATCATTCATGCCCACCCAACGCTCTCAGAAATGTACAGGGCTGCAGTCTCTTAAACAAAGGCGGCCAAAAAGACACTAAAAAAGGAATGGACGAGAAATTTGCGTTCTCGTCCATTCCTTTTTATGTTAGCAGATACTCAAAAAATAGGAGCATCATCAGCTTATATCAATTCTCACTTAATCATATCAGTACCCATATAAGGCTGCAAAGCCTTTGGTATCTTGATACCATCAGGAGTTTGAAAATCTTCAAGCAAAGCTGCAACGATGCGCGGCAAAGCAAGAGCCGAACCGTTCAACGTGTGGCAGAGCTGGATAGATTTGTCACCCTTGCGGTAACGACACTGCAAACGGTTTGCTTGATAAGTATCGAAATTTGAAACAGAGCTGACCTCCAACCAACGTTTCTGCGCTTCGCTATAAACTTCAAAGTCATAGCATAATGCAGCCGTGAAGCTAATGTCACCACCGCAAAGACGCAAGATGCGGTATGGAAGTTCCAGTTTCTGAAGAAGGCCTTCCACGTGGTCAAGCATCTCCTGATGTGATTGTGCAGAATGCTCTGGCTTGTCAATGCGAACAATTTCTATTTTTGAGAACTCGTGCAAACGATTCAAGCCACGAACATCTTTTCCGTAGCTGCCAGCTTCACGACGGAAACACTCAGTATAAGCACAATTCTTGATAGGCAACTGGTCTTCAGAGAGGATGACGTCACGATAGATATTCGTGACAGGAACTTCAGCCGTCGGAATGAGGTAAAGATCGTCAAGATTGCAGTGATACATCTGTCCTTCTTTGTCCGGAAGCTGTCCAGTGCCATAGCCAGATGCTGCATTTACAACCGTTGGAGGCATAATCTCCGTATAACCTGCTGCGCGAGCTTCATCAAGGAAGAAATTAATCAAGGCACGCTGCAAACGAGCGCCCTGACCTATATATACTGGGAAACCGGCACCAGAAATTTTAACACCGAGGTCGAAGTCTATGAGGTTGTATTTCTTTGCCAATTCCCAGTGAGGCAACGGGTTCTCAGGGAGCACAGTGTCGTGTCCGCCTGTTTTGACAACGAGATTGTCTTCTGCACCATTTCCTTCAGGAACGATGTCGTATGGAACATTCGGAATGGTATAAAGCAACTGCTTGCGTTCCTCAATGGCATTCTTCATGTCTTCTTCGAGCACAACAGTCTGCTTTTTAATTTCAGCCACACGGGCTTTGGCAGCCTCTGCCTCTTCCTTTTTACCTTCTTTCATCAGCATGCCAATGCTTTTTGAAATGTTTTTCACTTCAGAAAGCAGGCTGTCGAGCTCCGACTGCGCAGCCTTGCGCTTATTGTCAAATTCAAGAACCTTTTCAATGGCTTCGCGAGCTCCGGCAAAATGTTTCTTTTCCAAACCGCGGATTACAGTTTCCTTGTCGTCTGTAATTTGTTTGATAGTCAACATGGCGAATATCTTTTTTATTGCGGCGCGCAGTCGCCGCCTGCCCATTGTGGACACTTGGCAACTCCGTTGTCGCAGATTCATTATAATTTACGTGGCAAAAGTACATATTTATTTTCAGATTTTACTACTTTTGCGTGTCGAATGTATATTAAAAAGCGACCTAAAACACACTGATTCAAGAATCCGCGTGTTTCGCAATATGAAATGCACCCACTTATTGACATCAACATCAGCAACCAAATATAATCCGAATAAAACATGAACACCGAGAATGCCGAAACCGACAAGTTTCAAGAAGAAGCCATTGCGCCAATGCATACGGCGGAACATTTGCTCAACCGAACAATGGTAAACAAATTCAGATGTGAGCGATCGCGTAACGCGCACATAGAACGTAAGAAAAGCAAAATCACCTACATCCTGCCTATTTGCCCTTCCGAAACAGAACTGGAGGAAGTGGTGGTAACAATGAACCAACTGATAAAAGACGACCTACCCGTTGTTGACGAATATTGCGACAAAAACAATTTGCCAGATGGCGTTTCCTTAGACCGACTGCCAGCAGACGCGGCATGCGATTCAAAAATTCGCCTGGTGCGCATCGGTGACTATGACATCTGTCCTTGCATCGGTCTGCACGTCAGCCACACTGGAGCCTTAGGGCAATTCATATTGCTCGGTACAAACTGGGATGAAGAGAAACACACGTTTAGAATCCGTTTTAAACTCAATGCCATGAAATAAAAAGAATCTCTGCGCCATATAAAAAAAAGATGACCCACCATAGGCCCCATCCTCAAAAAAAGCAGGATTCTCATAATCGTTTGTAATCCTACGTTTGTAGAAAATAAAAAAAGGAAAGACTTAACATCTTTCCTTTTTGTTGCGGAGGCTCGACTCGAACGAACGACCTCCAGGTTATGAGCCTGGCGAGCTACCAACTGCTCCACTCCGCGATGTAGTGTTTATTTCTTGTTTGCGAGTGCAAAGTTAGCACTTTATTACCAATCAACCAAATATATTCCCATATTTTTTCAAACAAAACATCAATATTATTACCGACGAATTACACAGTCATCTAATATTCAAGCGATTACTATCAATTCTTTTGTGAAACTTTTTTTTCAAAAACCTCATTTCTCCTCAAACATCAATATTGCCCAAAAGATTAAAACAGCCTTACTACGACCATGAAATCAATGCAACATCCACATCATTAGCACATCCACCGCTAAAGGCGGGCACCTCCAATCATCAAGAAAACACACCCCTATTATTATACGTATGTAGATGACCGAAAAATTTCAGTACATTATCGCATTATCCTTTAATTTGAAACGCAACGCAGAACATCATACTTGTCAGAATACAACGTTCCCATCGCTAATTGAATCTGCCACGCCTCTCGTGCTAGCAGGCACAAGCCCACATTGATACAAAAAAAAGTGGAAGCCATAAACATATATTTGCAACATACACAGAGAGTTTGGATTTTTAACAAGGCCAAAATCACACCAAAAGCCACATAAAACAGCCATCTCATAGGCAATTCGCAAAAATATTTTATTCAGAGATGGTTGTTTTATAAAAAAAATGTACCTTTGCATCGAATATATACACTAAATATTATTACTTCGACGGCAATTCGCAAAGGCAGTAATGCCAAAGACGGATTTCTAAATAGAAAAAAATTGTTTAACTTAATATTATAATTATGAGAAAGTTATTATTAACACTCGCTGTTCTCGGTCTGTCAACAGCAGCTATGGCTCAGGAAACAGAAGTTCCTACCCACAAGTACAGTGTTGCAACAAACTCATTTTGGGCAAACTGGTATGTTTCTGCAGGTGCAGAATATAACGCAGCCTACACCTCACAGGAACAGGGCGTAAGCAAGAATCCATTTAGCACAAAGCGTGGCGTTGCTGGTTTTAACGTAGCCGTTGGCAAATGGTTCACCCCGGGTATCGGTCTCCGCACCAAGTTCCAAGGTCTTTGGGGCAAGCAGGTCAACACAGAAACCGACCACCACACATATAACTATTGGGCCATTCACGAAGATGTGACTTTCAACCTTTCAAATCTTCTCTGCGGCTACAATGAAAAGCGCGTTTGGAACTTCATTCCTTACGTTGGTATCGGTGTGGGTCGCAACATGTCTCACAACACCTACGACATCGTTTACGCTGCCGGCTTGCTCAACAACTTCCGCGTAAACAAGCGCGTTCAGATTTTCGCTGATTTGAACGTAAACGCAGTTGAAGGTTCCTTCGATGGTGCTAAACCAGACAGCTGGTCAGGTTTCCAAAAGAACAAGAACCGTCACTGGGACAAGCAGTTTGGTGTAAGCGTAGGCGTTACTTACAACCTCGGCAAGTGCACATGGGAAAAGGCTCCAGATGTTGATGCATTGATGGCAATGAATAAGGAACAGATGGACGCACTTCAGTCATCTCTGAAGGAACAGCAGGATGAAAACGCACGCCTGCGCGATCTCCTCGCCCAGCAGAAGGCCAACTCTAACGTTCAGTCGGGTATCAAGGAACAGTTTGTTGCAACTTCTCAGTCTGTATTCTTCAACATCGGTTCTTCTCGCATCGCCAGCCGCAAGGATTTGGTTAATGTGAAGGAAGTTGCTGAATATGCCAAGGCAAACAACCGCAAGATTGTTGTTACTGGTTATGCAGACAGCAAGACAGGTAGCAAGGCATACAACCAGAGCCTCTCTGAAAAGCGTGCTCAGGTCGTTGCTAACGAACTCGTTAAAATGGGTGTAAACCGCGACAACATTGTTGTTGAAGGCAAGGGTGGTGTTGACACAATCTCTCCATTCTCTTACAACCGCCGTGCCACTGTGAAAATCCAGTAATGTCGCTTACATTACGCAACAAAAAGCGTAAACAAAACAAGATGAAATTATAATGAGAATCATGTCATTCTCATCCTAACCAAGTAGGAGATAAACACCAATCACAGGTGTTTATCTCCTACTCTCTTTTTATGCCGACATGCAGCATTAAATAACATATCATGATTTTGTTGAGAATCTCGACAAACCCTTGCCTGCCCACGCTTTCTCATTGACATTATAGAAAAAAGATCCATTTTAGACAACCAAAACTACTACGACAACGACTAAGACTTGTCAGCGCACACGGGACGAGAAACGATCGCATCTGAGACGAGAGACGATCGCATCTGGGACAACGCACAAGTGAACACGGGATGACATTCGCTGACAAGCATAGGTAACAAAATAAATATAGATTTCAAGATGGAAGTACCATCAATAATAAATAAAACGGTTATTAATAAATACATAAGGCGTATTTATCTAAAGACAAAAGGCATCAAAAAATAACTGGCAGGCGGAACAATCTGTTCATTCGCAATGAAAGACTGTTCCGCCTGCTTTAGCTCATAAAAATAAAGGTCAAATCAATATAATTACACCCTTTATTCGTTTTGACATTAATAAAACCAACTGATTCCCATCTTGAAACAAGTCACAAATACAGCAGAAACGCTATGATTATTTAAAAGCTTGTTCATGAACCCCGGCAACAGCACGCCCGCTTGGGTCATTTAGATGAAGAAAAGATTCGTCCCATTGAAGGGCCTCCGCAGAAGAACAAGCCACACTAGGTACACTCGGTACGGTTTTGGCCGCGCTCTTGCTCGGGAAATATTCCTCAAATATAGAACGATAGTAGTATTCCTCCTTACTCAAAGGAGGGTTAATGGGAAAACGTTCTGAAGCTTTCGACATATCCTCATCAGACACCGCAGCCGCAGTGACCTGCTTTAAAGTGTCAATCCAGCTATATCCTACGCCGTCGCTAAACTGCTCTTTTTGACGCCAGAGAACATCTTCTGGCAACATATCTGAAAACGCTTCGCGAACGATTTTCTTTTCAATGGTTGTTCCCGAACACATCTTGTCTATCGGGTTGCAATTCATGGCAACGTCGAGAAATTCTTTATCCAAGAATGGCACACGCCCTTCAACACCCCATGCGCTCAACGACTTGTTTGCTCTCAGACAGTCGTAGAGATAGAGCTTTGAAAGTTTCCTCACAGTTTCCTCATGGAAAGCCTTTGGAGACGGGGCTTTATGAAAATAAAGATATCCACCAAATATCTCATCGGCCCCTTCGCCGCTGAGCACCATTTTAATCCCCATGGATTTTATGACACGTGCCAATAAATACATGGGTGTAGATGCTCTCACGGTGGTCACATCGTAGGTTTCAATGAAATAGATGACGTCACGCACAGCATCAAGTCCTTCCTCAATCGTATAATTAATCTCATGATGTATAGTGCCTATATGTTTCGCCACCTCACGTGCCTTGTCCAAGTCTGGAGCCCCCTTCAAGCCAACGGCGAAAGAATGTAGCTGCGGCCACCACGCATCCTCCCGACTCTCCGTTTCAACACGCTTTGAAGCATACTTTTTGGCGATAGCGGAAATAACGGAACTGTCAAGACCACCAGAGAGAAGCACACCGTAAGGAACGTCGCTCATGAGTTGCCGTTTGACAGCAGCCTCCAAAGCATCACGAATTTGAGAGGAAGACACATGATTGTCTTTGACATTATCGTAACTTTCCCAATCACGTCTATACCATTTTTTTTGCACTCCTTCGCTTCCAAGATAATAGTGGCCGGGAAGAAACACTTCATAATCATCGCAAAAGCCCTCCAGTGCTTTCAATTCACTTGCCACATACACCTTGCCTTCTTTATCCTTTCCAATGTAAAGAGGGATAACACCGATGGGATCGCGCGCAATCAAAAAATCATCTTTCTCCTCATCGTAGAGCGCAAAAGCAAAAATGCCATTAAGATCCTCAAGAAAATGAATGCCTTTGTGCCTGTATAGCGCCAATATCACCTCACAGTCGGATTCGGTTTGAAATTCATATCCCTTTTCCTTCATGGTCCTACGTATGTCCTGGTGATTATAGATTTCGCCATTAACAGCAAGCACTTGTTTTCGATCAGGTGAAAACAAAGGTTGCTTTCCGCTATGAGGGTCTACAATTGAAAGACGCTCATGGCAGAGTATGGCGCTCCCGCCACAGTAGATTCCGCTCCAATCCGGTCCTCTATGACGGATTTTTTTACTCATTCCAAGAGCCTTTTCACGCAGTTCCTTTGTCTGTACTTTTACATTGAATATTCCAACGATTCCACACATAATGTCAGTTATTTTTATTATTACATTACTTTTGTCTTTTGCTATAATCAGTTATATAACATAATGCAAAGTTATAATATTATTTCCTTACAAAAAGAAAGACATCCAGATAAATTTTTATCAGTTTGTTTATTTTACACTTCGACACTATTAAAATGTCATTTATATCATAATACATATACTTTTTAAAAAGAAAAGACCAACAGATTTCCAATAAACCTCGAAGTTTCGTGGGTCGAAATTTCGCCCTTTCTCTGATAGTCAATGAGCAATGAACATATCTCCCGAAAAGGAAAAATGCCAGGTTGCGCACCATTGTTTATGCCAACTTCACAGACTATCTGAAAAAGATTTAAGCACGAGACTAAGTCTTCAGACCATAAAAATCACGGCTTTGAAAAAAAAGTAGGCAAAGTATTTTGCCAATAAAATATTATTCACTACCTTTGCATCGCATTTGAGAAAAACAATGTATCGCCGAAATAGCTCAGTTGGTAGAGCAATTCATTCGTAATGAATAGGTCGCCGGTTCGAGTCCGGCTTTCGGCTCAAAAGAATTGGAAGAACATATCAATAAGATATGTTCTTTTTTTGTTTATAGACGCATCGAATCTGGGAAGGAAAATAAAAATGATTTACCAGACTGGGGTAAAGAAAAACAAAAGGGTTGCCTATCCATGTTAAACATGGATAGGCAACCCTTTTTACGTAAGAATCTTTTTAAAAAAGTCTACAACTTTATTATTATCAGTAGGTTACTAATTTATCTATTAACCGTCGATTTAATCTGCAAGCCTAAGGGCTGCAATTGTTTGTGAGTTGACTTGATCTCCAGTTCTCAAAACACTTTCACACCTTCCCCTCTGCCAATTATAAACATACTTATACAAGGTGGAAACTATATGGTCAAAATTTTCCGAAAGAAAGGTCGCATCGGTTGACATCAGTTTGAGTTCCAGCGGCTGAAGCTGCGACGTATAGGGCGGCTGCAGATAAGAAAGAGAAGAGATGACAAACCCGTTTCTTTCATAAAAACGGATTCTACGAATACTGGTATGCTCCGTTGGAGGCTCAACTTCCAACACTACAGGACAAGGCAAAGCGGCGCGTAAGGCGCTGATAGCTGCGGCTCCGATGCCATTGCCACGCTGCTTTTCGTCTACTGCAAAATGTTCAACATAGGCAAAATCTTCAAATTGCCAAATCGTTATGAAGCCGAGGGTTTGGCCGTCTGACTCCAATAAATTGATCGTGAAGAGATCCGAACTGCTATTCTTCTCCAACCACTCATCTGTCGGACGACGCTCTTCTAATGGGAAAGCTTTTTCGTAAAGCGACACCACCTCGGAGAGACAGGGATTTCCAGACTGTAAGGGAGTTAAAATTATAGGTTTCATAGTAAAGGGACTGTTAGGGGGTGATGCAGTTTTTGAATACAAAGGAAATACTGAGGCATTTAGACAGGCGAACGGCGGAACCGGGAAAACGCGCTCAACCAAAGACGAGAATTTCAATGCATATTCTCAGTGTATTTCTCCATACGTCCGCCGTCTCTCCCTGAGGTTATTCTTCAAGGAAGCGAAGAGAAAGGATTCCAGAGAGTCTCTCTCTTAGCTGCATTTCTGATTTCAAGCGAATTTCAACGGTGAGAATACTGTCGGTTGCAGTGTAGTCTCTCGCCACTATCTCAGCTTCGGCATCGCGAATAAACCTCATCGCAGTGTCGGCATCTGGATAGCTCACTGAGACCGTAAAGCGCTGCTTGATGATGCACTCTTTTTTCTTCGCATTTTCAAGTGCCTCTATGGCTGCCGCCTTATAAGCAACCCCTAAACGGCTCGTTCCCAGCTTGACGCCGCCAAAGTAACGCACAACAATCAGTAACGTATAGGTGAGCCCATAGGAACGCAATTGACGCCCCAACGGCGCACCTGCTGTTCCGGAAGGTTCCCCGTCATCATTCTGGCGCGTGCGGTCTCCGTGATCGCCCAACACGTAGGCGTAGCAAACATGGCGTGCATCGTAGTATTTTTTTCGAAAAGCGGCAAGAATCTCCTTGACATCTTCTTCACTTCCAGCATGAAGTGCAAAAGCGAGGAAACGGCTCCTACTCTCTACGTAGCAGCCCTCTCCTGCTTCTGCAATTGTGATGTATGAATCCTGTTGGATTATTGAATCCTGTTGAGTCATCACTATATCCCCTGCTTAGTTTTCCAAGCTTCTGTAGCGTATGCGCTTCGGAGCTTCAAGATTAAGTCGTTTTGCTTTGTTGGCCTCATAGTCGGTGTAGCTGCCCTCAAAGAAGAATACATTACCATCACCTTCAAAGGCAAGGATATGGGTACAGATACGATCGAGGAACCAACGGTCGTGGCTGATGACAACAGCACATCCTGCAAAGTCGTCAAGTGCTTCTTCCAAAGCACGCAACGTGTTTACGTCGATGTCATTGGTAGGTTCATCAAGAAGAAGCACGTTTCCCTCCTGCTTCAAGGCCATAGCCAGTTGCAAACGATTTCTTTCACCGCCAGAAAGAACGCCGCACTTCTTTTCCTGATCTGCTCCGCTGAAATTGAATTTGCTAATATATGCACGCGCGTTAATATCGCGACCCCCCATGCGCAACAATTCATTGCCGCCACTGACAACTTCGTAGACTGACTTTTCAGGAATGATGTCCGTGTGCTGCTGGTCGACATAGGAAAGCTTGACAGTTTCTCCGATTTCAAAGTTACCACCATCTGGCGTCTCCAAGCCCATGATCATACGGAAAAGCGTTGTCTTTCCAGCACCATTCGGCCCTATCACTCCAATGATACCACCCTGGGGCAAAGAAAAGTTGAGATCGTTGAACAAGACTTTCTCTCCATAAGCCTTTGAGACATGAGAGGCTTCGATAACCTTACGTCCCAAACGCGGGCCGTTAGGAATAAATATTTCAAGGTTTTGTTCCTTTTCCTTTTGGTCCTCATTAAGGAGTTTATCGTAGGAGTTCAAACGGGCCTTACCTTTGGCCTGACGCGCCTTCGGAGCCATTCTTACCCATTCAAGCTCTCGCTCCAACGTCTTGCGGCGCTTGCTTGCAACCTTCTCTTCCATTTCCATACGCTTGGTTTTCTGCTCCAACCAAGAGCTATAGTTTCCCTTCCAGGGGATGCCCTCTCCACGGTCGAGTTCAAGAATCCATCCGGCAACGTCGTCAAGGAAATAGCGGTCGTGTGTGACAGCAATAACCGTGCCTTCATACTGATTGAGGTGCTGCTCGAGCCAATCAATGCTTTCCGCGTCAAGGTGGTTGGTCGGTTCGTCAAGCAGCAAGACGTCGGGCTTTTGGAGGAGCAGGCGGCAGAGTGCCACGCGACGACGTTCGCCACCAGAAAGATGGGCCACATTCTGATCGGGCGCAGGCAGATGAAGCGCCGACATGGCACGTTCCAAACGGCTGTCGAGGTTCCACGCATCAGTGGAGTCAAGGATGTCCTGCAACTCGCCTTGGCGGGCAAAAAGCTGATTCATCTTTTCTTCATCCTCATAATATTCAGGCAGACCAAATTTCTGGTTGATTTCCTCATATTCCGTCAAGGCATCAACGATTGGTTTCACGCCTTCCTTAACCACTTCAATAACGCTTTTTTCGTCATCGAGATAAGGGTCCTGAGCCAAATAGCCTACAGAATAACCCGGAGAAAAAACGACCTCTCCCTGATAGTCATTGTCAATTCCCGCAATGATTTTCATCAAGGTAGATTTTCCCGCGCCGTTAAGTCCGATGATACCAATTTTCGCACCATAGAAAAACGAGAGGTATATGTCTTTGAGAATCTGCTTGTTGGTCTGTCTGATTGTTTTGGAGAGACCAACCATTGAGAAAATAATCTTTTTGTCGTCAACTGTTGCCATATTCTTATTTTTCCGTTATACTTTAATATCCATTTTTTGGAGATTCCGAAGACCTCTGCCGAACAAGTCGGGTTTTCAGAACTCTTCTTTATCCTAATTATTCAAAATCCATAGCCAACACATCACACATGAGGTCAATGTCCATGTCATTGATGTTGTGTTTGCCCAAAATATCGCTGTCTCTTTTGAACACGTCAAACACGTTGACGTCAGCAGGCGCGAATTTTCTAAAATAACACCTGTAACGCTCAATGGCCAACACGATGTTGCCTGCTGCCCATGCTTCATGTCCCGCATGCAACCAATCTTTCTCACGCGAAGAATTTTCAAGCAATTTGAGATAGTATTTTTCTGAATCTTCATATTTATGGTACAAGAAACTACACCATGCCAGCATACGCAAGATGTCTTGGTCGCCGGGAGCGAAATAATAGGCCTTAAAGAGCTTTTTCAAGGCCGCCTCGTGTTCATCCTGCTGCATCAAGCACTCGGCAATTCTCAACAGCAATTTTTCATTTTCTGGTTGCAGGGTTTCTGCCTGTTCGTAGTAAATCAACGCTTCACCATAGTCGCCAAGGCATTTTGCACAGTTTCCCAACTGCACCTGGGTCCAAAAATGATTCGGAGACAGGACATCCGATTTTACATAAAAATCCATTGCCAAAGAATATTGGTGCATCTTCTGATAACAGCGCCCCAGTTTTCTGTAGGTTGTCACGTTGCCCTTGCACAGACCAAAAAGAATGGACGCCCACGAATAATTTCCGATTTCAAAGGCAAAATCCGCCAACACGTGCAGATTCTCGTTTTCCGAAAAGACAGCGTGCCACATATCCCATTCCGCAATGAATAGATCACACTTGAAAGGATCTGCCGCTTCGTCACGCAGACGATAGAACTTGAAGTAGCGATAGATGTCAAGCATATAAGAACGCATCGCCGCCTGCATCGTATTGGAAGATTTTGGAAGAGCATCCGTCTGTCCGCCTATCATTTCTTCCAACTGGGCGTTGGCTGCTTTCAAGTCGCTATTGCCGGCGCCCATCATCTGTCCGATAACAAGACAGAACGAATATTTATCGCTTTCACACAGATTCTCGTTTTGCTCTATCATTGACACAAGCGGTGCATGATAAACAGACTTTGGAAAGTCGGGATGTTCTTGCGTGAACGGGAAAAACCAATTGGCCGCGATATTAAAGAAGGGAAATCCCTGTTTAACCATCTTGAATTGCCCGATGAAGACATCGGCTCCCTTGCGCTGAAGTTCCATCAGCATCTTCACCTTCTCATCAATATCGCCACCGACTTCGCCCCACTCTGTTTTCCCGGCCATATCATCCAGAATGTCGCTAAGACTATCAGACCCGCTTTTTCGTTGTTTGAATTTTTGCGACTCTTTGATGATGGACGGCAGAATCTCATTTCTCACACGCTGTTCGAACTTGGGAGTATCAAGTGTCAGAAAAATCTGCGTCTGCAAATCAAGCAGATTATCTGAAAAACCTTCAAGGTTCTCCAGTTCCCTTATCGAATCTCCCACCGCTGGATATAACTCACAACGCGACCGATGCTTTGCCATTACAAGAACAAAACCAATCAAGGCGCGTGCACGCAGTTTCACATTGTTGCTCTTGACGCAACTTGCAAGCAGAAGGACCTTTCTGACATCAAAAAAGGTCAAGGCAGCCAACATAGTGGCGCTTAAGATCAAACACTTGGAGTTTTCATCAAACTCGGGAGCTTCCATCAGACGCTTAATTCTTTCCTGTGCATCCTGACTCCAAACATCAGAAGTCCAAATTAACTCAAAGAGGGTGCGGCAAGATATATCTTCGCCCACCTTGTCGAACCCAACCTTAAGATTGTTCAGCGTATTTAATGTTAGGGCATAGTGGGATTCCGACAGGCGGATTTCGCTCAGGCGACACACTTTGGAAAAGCATCCATCTATTTGTTGGAGGAAACGCATACGATAGTTGCTGCGTTGCTCATCTGCAACACCTTTCGACATATATTGCAACATGATTCTGTAATTATTGTCCACCTGCCCTACTATTTCCGTAGTTTCGGCATCCTCAACATATCTACACAATCCCTCAACAGCTTTTATCGCAACACCAAGTCTTTTCTCACAAATGGCTTTATCGGCTTCGTCGCGTAATACTAAAAAGGATGTCTTATCCATAATGATTACCTATGATTTTAGTAATGATAAAACTAAACTGATGCAGTTTTAAAAATTTACATTCACAAGCAGATGATAGAATCATCGGGGAATGCTTGAATGGTATCCTCTAATGTGTCTCCGCCTTTTTGCAGAAACCATCATTTACGAGAACTCCGCTTGAGCGAAACCGACAATTCCCCGTCCGCAAAAACTGGGAAACAGCTGCTATATCTTCCTTTTTGAAGCTGGCAGCGTGTGAATAAGTCGGCACATGCAGACTGTCGACAGGAAATTCCTGCATTCCCCATTTTGCAAGTATGCCAGACAAATTCTCTCTCATATTGTTGCGAGCGTTCAAACTGTCAACGGCCATGTTGTATGCCTTTGTTATGGCAATGATTTTCTTTTCCTCTTCTGCCCCTTTCACTTTATCAGCCGTCAGCATGCATCCGAAATTGTTCGCCGACACTGCCGTCCAAATGGCCTTATGCCCTCTCATGCGACATTGCGTTGCAAAAGGCTCGGGAAGCATGGCTGCATCCACCTGGTTGTTATCAACCATTGAAGTTCTCAGATAAAGGTCGTTTACCTGAGGCAACAGCACTTCATCCGTTTTTGGAATAGACGACAGCAGATATGCCTCTGTGGAAAAACGGGAAATGGCCGTTGTCTTGTAGCTCAGCTGTGATGTCTTTTTGATTCTCAAACTTTTGTTGACCAGAAGACTCCAACCACCCTGTGTTGAATTGACAACGGATACTTTTCGGCCTTCCGACATCATCATAGCGTGAAACAAGTCGCTATATCCCATCAAAGCCGACCGCCCTACAATTGCCGTATCACAATCGAGTTTGGATTTGTATGTCGCGATTTTCACGCTGACGCCAAAGCGTTCGAAATACCCGCGTTCTTCTGCATAGTAATAAGGCAGACAATCCACTATGGGCATTAAAGCTAAGGTGACGACTTCTTTGTTTGCCGATACGACTTCCTTAGGTTTAATGTCATCGCTCTTCGATGAATTACTGCCACACGACGAGAAGATGACTGCGATGCACATCACCACACCAAATACATGTTTCATACTTATGTAGGTATTCAAAAATATTTTGTAATATCAAAGCAGGAAATTGTGAGCACCTACTTTTCCTATAAAATAAAAGGCTGAAAGTTTGGAAGATGACTTATTGATGCGAGTCTATTCCAACTTTCAGCCTTGTATTTTTTAGTAACATGGCATGCCACAAATATATTCGTGGCAAACCGCTACTTTATTGCTTAGCCTTTGATTGCAGCAATACCTGGAAGGACCTTACCTTCGATGGCTTCAAGAAGAGCACCGCCACCAGTTGAGATGTAAGACACCTTGTCTGCCATACCAAACTTGTTGATACATGCAACAGAGTCACCACCACCAATGAGCGAGAAAGCACCTTCTTCAGTGGCCTTAGCAATAGCATCGGCAATTGCGCGTGAACCACCAGTGAAATTATCGAACTCAAACACGCCAGCAGGGCCATTCCAAAGAATTGTCTTGGCACCTTCGATAGCCTTGGCAAACAATTTGCGGGTTTCAGGACCGGCATCCAAACCTTCCCAACCTTCAGGAATTGCACCTGCAGGAACAACCTGAGTATTTGCATCGTTTGAGAAGCTGTCTGCAGCAACACAGTCAGTACCCAATACCAAGTTAACACCCTTTGCCTTTGCCTTTTCAATGATGCTCAAAGCCAAATCCAACTTGTCATCCTCACAAATAGAAACGCCGATGTGACCACCCTTTGCCTTGGCAAACGTGTAAGTCATACCGCCACAGAGAATCAAGTTGTCAACCTTGTCCATCAGGTTTTCAATGATACCAATCTTGGTAGAAACTTTTGAGCCACCCATGATGGCAGTGAAAGGATGCTTAATATTGCTCAATACATTGTCAACAGCCTGTACTTCTTTTTCCATCAGGTAGCCCAACATTTTGTGGTCTGCATCGAAATAGTCAGCGATAACAGCTGTTGAGGCATGCTTGCGGTGAGCCGTACCGAAGGCATCGTTAATATAAATATCAGCATAAGAAGCAAGGGTCTTGGCAAAATCCTTCTGCTTCTTCTTCATTTCTTCTTTAGCTGCAGAATAATTGGGATCTTCCTTGTCAATTCCAACAGGCTTACCTTCTTCTTCAGGATAGAAACGGAGGTTTTCAAGCAAGAGAACTTCACCTGGCTTCAGTGCAGCAGCTTCAGCTGATGCCTTTGCGCAATCAGGAGCGAATTTCACTTCAACACCCAAATGTTCACTAACAGGCTTAACAATCTGGCTCAATGACATTTTGGCATTCACTTTGCCTTTTGGTTTGCCCATGTGGCTCATGACAATAAGTGAACCACCTTCAGCCAAAACTTTTTTCAGAGTTGGCATTGCACCCTTAATGCGGGTATCGTCGGTTACGTTACCGTTCTCATCAAGAGGCACATTGAAGTCTACACGAACAATGACCTTCTTGCCTTTAAAATCACAAGTATCTATAGTCATAACTTATATATTATGGAGTTATTAATATTCAATTCTTTAACCCTGCCAAATGGCTGGAAGTCCAAAGACATGCTGATTTCGCCAAGGATTTTTCCTCTTTGAAAACCTGCACAAATTTACGAAAAGAAAACGGACTACCCCATTATTTCTCCAGTATTTTATTCTGCTTGACACAACGCCAGCGAAAAGAGGAGGCGAGCAAAGCATCTGAAGCTAAAAAAAATCCACAGAAATACCGTCTAAACTCAGCATTAATACTTCAGAATCTGCTTAGGACGTATTTTCGAGTTCTTTTTCAGATTATTTGTTGAACACAATTTTTCAACAGAGACTCCTAGTCTCTTTGCAATCGAAGAGAGTGTATCCCCTCTTCTGACTTGATAGAAATGGCTGTCTCTATACCTTGCTTGAGCAGGTCCACGCCTTTGCGCTGAGGCCATCGCATTGTTCTTTGATTGCTTATCGTTATGATAAACAAAGAAATCACCCGTCACATCTTGATTTGGAAAATCAAAAAGCAATTTCGGGTCTATTGCCTCACCAAGCAACCTGGTTTCAAAATGCAAATGGGAACCAAAGGAGAATCCTGTATTTCCTCCGAGTCCGATTGGCTCTCCAGCCTTCACCTCGTCATTAACATTTACCAACTGCTTAGAAAGATGACCATATATGGTTTCGAGTCCGTTGTTGTGGCGAATCACAACATATTTTCCATAGCCGCCTGCATCATATTTAACGATACGCACCTTTCCGTCAAATGCGGAAGCAATGGTATCCCCAATATACACTTTAATATCCAAGCCCTTGTGGTAACGTCTGAATGAGGGACGATACCCAAAACCGCTCGTCACGTTCCGGCTTGGCGTTGGCATCGCAAATCCTCGGAGGTCAATTTTAAAACTGTCGGGTAAGGCTGCTGACGAATAACAATGCGTAGAGTTGTTATTCCATGATGTATATAACCCCTCACCATTTTCCAACTCGTCTGTTTCAATGAGTCGCTGCAAAGCCACAGAATCAACCACTTTCAGCTTACGGTCAATCGGCGCCTGAACAGCTATCAAATCTTGAGCCTGCATTGGAATAGAGGCCATGCACAATAGTCCCAGCGTTATTCTTCGTATTTTTCTAAAAATCATGAGAGATAAGAAATTAAACGACACAAATTTAGCAAAATCCACCGAGTCGCAAAGCCTCAACAACGTTATTCTTTCTTAAAGAACGTTGCAGCCGCCCTGCTTTGCAAAGATTATGGCAAAACTTCCACCACAGGGCTCTCCAGAAACCGACTCCTCCGCAGCATTTCGACGCTTATTCTTCTCCATTGATTATCGGGAGGCTCAATTTGTATTTCACGGCCAACAATCGCATCACCACCACGGTCACACCGCAGATAATGGCACACGGCACCTGGGTCATATTCAAAATGACATAGCATATATAATAAGCCAATCCGCCGATAACACATGCCAAGGCATAGATTTCTTTACGGAAAATCAAGGGTTCTTCATTGATGAACACATCTCTGAGAACGCCACCTCCGGCACCAGTTATGGCTCCCATGATAATGGCGGCCCAAAACGGATAATGCCCGCCTGTTACCGGTGTACTGCTAATGGTTTTTTCAACGCCCACCACCGTAAAGAGCGCCAATCCGATGGTGTCAAACAAGAACCATGTATTGTTTTGTCTCACCAAAAGCTTTCTGAATGCAATCACCCACAGAAGGGCAAAGGCGGAGCAGATCAGATAAAAAGGGTTTGTCAGCCAAAATGGGGTCAAGCCAAGCATCAGGTCACGCATGGTCCCCCCACCGATGGCCGTGGTGACACCTACTACATAAGCGCCAAAGAGATCGAAACGTTTTGCAGATGCCAATCGTATTCCGGAAATGGCAAACGCCACTGTTCCAACAAAATCAAACACCTGTGTGATTGTAATATCTGGAATTGTCATAATGTATTTTTATTTGATATTCAAAAGAGGATTCTATACCGTTCAACTGACCACATTAACTGGATGGCCATCAAGGAATGCGCGGATGTTGCTTCCCAACATCTCCACCAACTTTTTCCTGGCTTCTATCGTTGCCCAAGCAACGTGGGGCGTCACATAAGCATTTGGCGCAGAAAGGAGTTTGTTGTCATGAGACGGCGGTTCAATGCCCAACACGTCGGTGCAATAAGCACAGAGTGTGCCGTTTTCCAATGCTTCGCAAACGGCCGTTTCATCCACAAGTCCTCCACGAGCCGTATTCAACAAAATAAGACCCTTACGGGTGTTTGACAGCAACTGCCTGTTTATCATTTTCTGATTATTTGCCGTCAGCGGGCAATTAAGGCTTACCACATCACATTTTTGAAATGCCTCCTGAAGTGTGGTCTTCTTCACATAGTCTGGCAAATCCGCTTCGGATTTACTGCTTACGGCAAACACTTCCATGCCGAAGGCGTATAGCAAACGAGCAACGGCCTCTCCGATATTACCATACCCCACTATCGCAGCCTTGCGACCGGACAATTCAATCAGAGGTCTGTCCCAACATGAAAAAACAGGACTGTCACACCATTTTTTCTCCTTTGTCACAACATGAACGTAATGCCCGACATGATTACACACCTCAAGCAACAAAGCAACCGTCATTTGTGCAACGGCTCCTGTTCCATATCCCGCACAATTGCAAACCAGCACGCCGCTACGCCGTGCTGCTTCAACATCGATCACGTCATAGCCTGTTGCAGCAACGCAAAGCAATTTCAACTTTGGCAGCATAGAGAACTCCTTCTCTGAAAAACGCACTTTGTTAGTGATGATAATGTCTGCATCTCCGCCTTTTTCCAGAATCTCATGAGGCAGACACTGATTGTATGTTTTAAACTCGCCGAGCGAACTGATAGGCTCCCAAGATATATCGTCATGGTTAAGCGTTTCGCTATCTAAGAAAACGATGTTAGGCATTTATTCAAAAATATTGTGGTTATAAATGATCTATGGATGGGCCAGGGCTTAATATACCTGCACGAACTGTGATCGCTTCTTGACACCTTCGTCATGGCTTTCCAACGGTTGTCGCCCCAATCAAGCGCGTGTGCCGATCTGACGGAGATCTGTGGTACAGCAACACCGTATATTCATTCTGGGTCTGATAGAAATCCCCCTCTATTGAGGGCACGACCGAACGACCATCGCCGTCCGTTCCCCAATAATAATAGGAATAATATCCCTGCTTGAGCAAGAAAGCGCCAGTGTAACGACGGGGATTGTCGGCCAAGGGAGCAAGAAAGCCAGGGACACTTGCAGCTCCATTTGTCCACTGGCCTCCCAAATATATCCTATGCGGCAATTCTTCCTTCCATTTTTCTGGAAACGAGTAGTCAAAATGCACCCACATGTATTCCGCCTCCGTTTCAGGATTCATATTGTCTTCAGCCAACGGCACATAAATGCCATCCTGATCCTCGTCATAAAGATAAGTCATCCTCGGTTCGTCGGGAAACAACGTGGCATGGAGATAACTCGAAAGATTGTCAACCGACTCGACGTGCATGCCCGGGTATCTTCTGCTCGGAATTTCAAATTTTCTATATTCATTACCTGCCTTAAATATCAAGTCCCTGCAATGCTCCCATTTGAGCATCGGTGTCGGCAAGAACGACACAGAAGACGGAGAAACATTTCGTACGGCATTGTGCCACTGCTTGTTTTGCAGCACCACCAGTGTAAACTCCTTAGCATCACGTATTGACAAAGACGGACATCTGGCAGACACCGTCAGTTGCTGATGTGTTTTATTTCTGTCAATGTCGGTATCACCATTCACCGTCACCGCCAACGAAGCCAAAGGCTCCACAACAAAAAAATAGGTGACGAACGCCGCCACTTTATCTCCGTTTTCATTTTCCTTCCAAAAGGTCAACTTGTAATTTCCAGACACCTTAGGCCTCATGTATTCGTTGGGGAATGCCAGGGAATAATGAACATAGGGAATGGAAGTATTGAGGCTCGGCGTGAAATTCTCCACCAAACCCTCGTCGGAGACAGACTCAACATAATCGTGTTCAAACACGGATTCCTCCACATTGAAATTCTCGTCCATCAATTCCAAGGTATATGTAAACCTATGATATTCAGCAGACAAGTCGTCAAAGCTAATCCTAATTTTTTTCGATTCTCCCAACACGAGAAGCGGAAACACCGGCATCGCCCGATTGCTGGCAGAATTATCATGAAACACCACGGTCTTCACCGAAGGGTCATAGACAACGGTCTCCTGTCCTTTAACAAAAACAGGAGACAAAAAAATAAAGAAAGCCAATATCAACTTTTGCTTCATAAATAGGCAGTCGAAATTATCAGACCATGAGCCGTCGGAAAAGGAAACGCCTCAGCTTACAAAAAAACAAATGCTTATGGGAATCACTAAAAAATATTCTTCCAACAATTATCCCTAAGCCCTGCATTTCGTCTGTCAGATTTCGAAATCAACACACGCCCTCTCAGCAACGAATTTCATAAATTCCGATGCGACAGCCTTGTGTGAAGGATGAACGCTGTAGGCTTTCACATCCTCCAGATTGTCGAACACAGAATGTAGGCAAACATCCCACTTCTCTGCCTCGTTGCAGTTTCTCCCAACAAAGACCTCGCGGATGAAAGGAATTTCCGATGGCAAACGCTCTATGCCATCCTTAAACGCCTTGAACGCAGATGTGCGGACACCCTCCGAGACCTCGGCCTTGAACTTGAAAAATACAATATGCTTTGTCATTGTTGTTTCTTGATTTATCAATGTGAGTATTCTAAAATCCTGTCGTGGTCAGCTACATTAACAGCGCCAGTGACGCTCGAGAAAAGAACGAATCATCCGCAAGCGCATTCAAAAATTTTCTCCACCAATCGCGATACAGGATAGTTACATAATTCTTTGTTTTCCACGGATATATATCCATCTATCGAAACTGGAGCTTCAACATCAGCCTCATAAGCATCAACCATCAGCACGCGGTGGGTCAATACATGCTTCATTTGCTTTTTGACACACCTCATGCTTTTCAAGCTGCCGCCAACGAGCTTGCCGACATTTTCAACCACTTCCCTATCGCTCGCTTCGCCATTAAATTCAAGCAGGACGGGTTCATACAATCCAGCCCAAATATCGCCAGGCGGGCGTTGCCGAATATAAACCACATTTCCACACTTAATAATGACATACACAAGATGTCGGATTTCCTGTTTCGTCTTCTTGGATTTGACGGGCAAGACCGAAACCCTGCCTGTCGAAAGAGCGATGCAACCGGCGGAGAGCGGACATGTTTCACACAATGGTCGGCTGGGCGAGCAATGTTTCGCCCCGAAATCCATAATGGCCTGGTTGTAAACATCCGGATGCTTCTTGTCAAGCACTTCCATTGCCAGCTCCGAAAACTCCCTTTTCCCCTTCGTCGAATCAATGGGCGTTTCCACGCCAAAGAATCTTGAAAGCACGCGATAAACGTTTCCGTCAACCACGGCACAAGGCTGCTTATAGGCAAAAGAGCAGATGGCCGCCGCCGTATAGTCGCCAACCCCCTTCAGCGCTCTCACGCCTTTATAGTCGGTCGGGAAAACCCCGCCATTCTGCATAACCAACCGCGCAGCCTGATGCAGATTTCTCGCTCGGCTATAATAGCCAAGCCCCTGCCAATATTGCAAGACCTCATCGGTTGAAGCATCAGCGAGCGACCTGACATTAGGAAAGCGCTCAACAAACCTCAAATAATAAGACAGCCCCTGCTTGACCTGCGTTTGCTGCAGAATGATTTCAGAAATCCATATCAAATAAGGATCTGTCGTTTCTCTCCACGGCAATTGGCGTTGGTTTGCCTCATACCATTTTATGATTTCACTTGTAAAATCCATTTTTAGAGTTGTTCTAAAAAATACGGCATGATATAACTCGTCTGAGGGGTTGGGTGTTCAAAATCCAGGAAAAATCAAGATTGATAGAGGAGCGCCGTCGCTGGCAGGTTCGAATTAATCGAATTTTTGCAACGGGGTTGCGAAACTGCCCTGCAATAAAATTCGAGATATTCCGCCATGACATTACAAACCAATCTTGAACACCTACTTAATGGAATAACTTTATGCGTTGTTCCTCCGAGAGTTTGCAAATAAGCAGCGTGTCGTCATTCTCCACGACGATATATCCGTCCAATCCCTGAACAACCACCTTCTTCAGCTTGCTCGTATGGATGATTGAATTGAACGTCTCGTGCAGTTCAATATTGCTGCCGATAGCGGCATTTCCATATTGGTCCTGACCGATCTGCGTTCGCAAAGACCCCCAAGTTCCGAGATCGCTCCATCCGAACGTTGCGGGGAAAACAAAAACCTCCTCTGTCCTCTCAAGAATGGCATAGTCAACAGAAATGTTTTCACACTGAGGATAAATACAATCAATGTGCTCCTGTTCGCGCTCCGTTCCGAAATAAGGCATAACGGATTCAAACTTCTTGCACATTTCCGGCTGATACACTCGGAAAGCATTTACGATGGTACTGACGTTCCAGATGAAAATGCCAGAGTTCCAAAGGTAATTCTTTTTCTTCAAATACCCCTCTGCCACCTCAAGACTTGGTTTCTCCGTGAAAGAATCCACCCTGAAGATGTTCGAGTTTCTTGAAGACGAATAACTCAAATCAGCCTGTATGTATCCATACCCTGTTTCTGGATGCGTTGGATGAATGCCCAAAGTCACAATGGCATCGGTCTCCGCAGCAAAGAGTAGCGATTCTTCAATGGCATAGTGAAACTTCTCCAAATCAGCAATGATGTGGTCGCTGGGCGCAACAATAATATTTGCATGAGCGTTGATCGACTTGATTCTCCAACTTGCATAGCAGATGCACGCAGCTGTGTTTCTGCGACACGGCTCCAGCAAAACATGGCCCCGCTCGATGTCTGGCAATTGCTCAAGCACCAGGTCCTTATATTCCTTGGAGGTAACAATCCAAACATTTTCTTTTGGCACAATGGAAGAAAACCGCTCCAACGTCAGTTGCAACAATGTTTTCCCAACTCCCAAAACGTCAAGAAATTGCTTGGGCTTATTTTCACTGCTGAGTGGCCAAAAACGGCTACCGATGCCGCCTGCCATGATAACAAGGTGATTATTTTTGCTCATATTGTGTCGTATGTTTATTCGCGTTCATGGAACCATCAATTAAGGAGGAGAGATGAGAACAATTCTATGTCACTCTTTCACCAGCATGTCGCCAGATATATAAATGCGCGTCATGGCATTAGTTGCATTTGAGCGCACCGTTATCACTTTCCGGAAAAAGCCTTTCGGCTTTCCCTTGCCGTTGTACGTAACCTTGATTTGGCCTTTCTTTCCAGCCGGTATCGGCGTTTTCGTATAGTCAGCAACGGTGCATCCACACGTTGTCATCACCTGCTGAATAACCAGCGGCTCATCTCCCGTGTTTGTAAAAGCGAACACCACCGTCTGCTTTTTCTCTTCATCAAACTTGCCAAAGTCATGAGAACTCTTGTCATACTTGATGACCGCTTGTGCGCTGGCATTAACAACAAAAGCTGCAAGTAGCGCAACCGTTAAAAGTATCTTTTTCATATTATCTCAGATGATTATAAAATCAAAGGTATTTAGTAACGGCAAAAACAAACTTGACCAATTTTGTGGCGTAGGGAGTTATTTCTTATGCCCTGTCAAAAATTGCTCAACTTATTCTTTCACCATAACTTGAAATGCAAATGTATAATTATTTTCCCAAATAGTTGTCGCCAGAAGGGTAAATTCCACACGTTTCCCATTATTTTACATAAAAACTTTTTCGACACCCACTTAAGTAGGTGTCGAAAAATTAGTTTATAGGGATAAGCCAGTTTTATATTGCCTTGCCGCATTCTTCTGCCCCTACAACTGTCTTTCATCAGTCACGTAGCCCGCTACGCTCCTTCTTCAAGACAACTGTAGGAACAAAATAATACGACAATTCAATATAAACTAATTCTGAACACCCACTTATCAGAAAATATTTTGTATTTTTGCCTTTATCATACTTCTGCTGTGTCGGACCAACAATAAAGGGCGGGCCACGTCAAGAACCGCCCCATTCAAGCGAAAAGGCAGCATTCCAGAATAGGCCTTCCCCCGCGCGACTCCCCGACGCAAAGAAGATTAAAACAATCTCAACACCAACTCATTCACACACACAAGACATGCCATTGCAACAAACACGAACCATCCTCGGAATTGACCCCGGCACAAACGTCCTGGGCTATGGCGTGCTGGAAACAAACGGATCGAAAGCCAAAATGCTCGCCATGGGCGTCATCGACCTCCGCCATTGCAAGGACGTCTATGTGAAGTTGGGCAGGATATACGAGCGCGTAAGCGAAATCATCGAGTCCTTCAAGCCCGATGAACTTGCCATAGAAGCGCCCTTCTTTGGCAAAAACGTGCAAAGCATGTTGAAACTGGGGCGTGCACAAGGCGTGGCCATAGCCGCAGCCATCAGCAAAGGGCTCCCAATCCATGAATACGCCCCGCTGAAAATCAAAATGGCCATCACCGGAAATGGCGGAGCAAGCAAGGAGCAAGTGGCGCTGATTTTGAAGCGCGTTTTCTGCATAAAAGACGAAAACATGCTGCCCTACCTCGATGCCACAGATGCGCTCGGAGCAGCCTACTGCCATTTCCTGCAAAGCATAAATTCCCTAAACGTCAAAGGAAGAAACGCGTCGTGGCGAGATTATAAAAACAACATCGCTGCAAAAAACGACACAGGGAAAATGACCCTGCCGCAAAAAAAACTCATGGAAGCCCTATGCAGAAAATCCTTGAAATAAAAAACGGCATTGCAAGAAACGAGGCACATCGGCTGCAATCCCCTGTCAATTTCGTCTTGCGGGCAGGCGAATCCGTTGCCATCAGCGGCCCCAACGGCGGTGGCAAATCCCTACTGACTGGGCTCATAACGGGAGCCATCCCCATCAAAACCGTCCTCCCCGACGGACAGACTGGGGAGCGGCATACCGGGAAGGGCGCCATTCGGAGCATCGTCTTCAACGACGTGTACGGAACAACCCCGCCCGCCTACTATCAGCAGCGCTGGAACCACGGTGACGACATGACGTTCCCAACCGTTTGCGAAACACTGGAGAAAAGTCGCCGCGATGCAGCCGAAGCGCCCCGCGTCCTTTCCTCCCAAACGACGGAAAACATCGAAAAGGCGCTCAACATCCCCCCTCTGCTCAACAAAAAGGTTAACCAGCTTTCGAGTGGCGAACTGAGGCGCCTTCAGCTGATGCGCATCCTGCAAGCCTGCCCCTCAGTATTGGTGATCGACAACCCCTACATCGGCTTAGACCCCAACAGCCGTGCTGTCCTCACAGCAGTGCTTCAGCAACTCTCCCAGTTCATTTCGCTCATCCTGGTGGTTTGCCGCCCATTGGAAATCCCCTCCTTCATCAACAGGGTGATCCACGTTGAAGACAAACAGATGCGCGAACGCACGCGCGAAACCGAGATACAGGAAAGCAAACAAAGCGAGGAAGCAGAGCAGCCAGCGGCAGCCATCCCCGCCCCAACGACACGCGATTACCCCGAAACAGAAGCGGGAGAAGAAATCGTCAGTCTCAGCGACATCAACATCTCCTATGGAACGCGCATCGTGTTCAAAAACTTCTCCTGCAACATCAAAAGCGGAGAACATTGGGCCGTCACAGGTCCCAACGGCGCAGGAAAAACCACCCTACTCTCCCTCATGCTGGCCGACAACCCCATCGCCTACGCCCTCCCCGTCAAACTCTTCGGGAGAAAGAGAGGAAGCGGCGAAAGCATTTGGGACATAAAGAGAAAAATCGGATACGTCTCTCCCGAGATCTTCTCAACCTATAAAAAGCATTTGTCCGTAATCCACATTCTGGCAAGCGGCCTCCACGACACCATCGGGATATACCGAACGCCCTCAAACGCAGAAACCATCGTCTGCCAACAATGGCTCGCAACATTCGGCGTGCCACATCTCGCAGAGAAGTGCTATTTGGAACTCTCGCATGGCGAGCAGCGATTGGTGTTGCTGATACGAGCATTCGTCAAAAGCCCCCAACTGCTGATACTCGACGAACCATTCCACGGCCTTGACCGCCACTGGTGTGAAAAAGCCAAAGAAATAACAGACCGCTACATGGCGGCCAACCCCAGAAGAACGCTGATCATGGTCACGCACCACACGGAGGAACTCCCCGCCTGCATCGACCATCATCTCAGAATCTCTCCCCCCGATAAGTAAGTGTTCAGAATTAGTTTATATCAACAAGGCAATATCAGACAGGTCCCCCCCCTGCATGGATACCATAAAATAATTTTGAGCACCCCCTCAACACACACAAAAAACCATCTGGCCCTCCGGCCAGACTCACCATAACTTAGAAAATGAAAAAGACCAGACCTCTATTCTATAGCTCGCTCCTTGCCCTACTCTTGGCGCCCAACACGTTGAAAGCACAAGAGGTGTACAACATGGTTCTTGAGAACGCAACAAAAACGGTGAATTCGCCGTCGAAAAGTTTCACGCAGGTGAAAATCGCACAATTCAAAAGCACGGCGTTGGTCTACCTGAAAAAGAAAGCCTTTGAAAACAGCAAGGAAGTCAAAGAAGAATTTCTCAACACGCAGGCATACTATCTGTCTGAATTCATCTTCCTCTTTTTCACGCAAATTCTGAAAGACCACAAACTCTCCGATGAGGAACGCAGAAAAAAGATTTATCTCTTTATGGACGCGTCTTTATCAAACCCTCTCTTCAACGACCCCGACACCGAAACAACGCAGTCGTACATCAAAGAAGGAAGCGAGCTCACGCCCTTCTCGCTGGACACAGACTGGCAGAAAGCGTGGCACGCCGCCAAATCGCAGTTATGACCAAGCGCGAAAAACGCCCCAACGCCCAGCATGTCTGCCCACGCCGAATCATCTCCCCCTCCCGTTGTCAACCCAACCGTCAAAGCGACACACACCACCGAATTTACATAAAACAGCCAAACGCACCTCGGCAAAGCATTCAAACAAAGTTGAAGCTCTGCCGAGGTGTGCTTTATGCCTGCAACGCATTCTCGGGCGAACCCACCAAACTTTTCCTTCAACCACGATGTGCGTCATGCCCATCAATCAAGGTGGCGCGTCTGCATTACGATAAATATATTTCAAATTATTGCTTAAATAAGTTTTACCGGCAATAATTCGAAAGATATGTGACATTTTTCCTTTCCTTGCGGCGGGTTGACGCGTGATTTTCGTTTGAACATGTCGTCTGTTCGGTGATGTTCCAGGAATAGTTTATGCTATGTTTGACTTGTGCACTTTAGGGGGCTTCGGGCGTGCTTCGCACGTGGATATTTGCGCTTCGCGCGGTCTTTTAACGTTAATGGCCACCAAAAATCACACGTTCCCCACCAAGGTGGAGAACGTGTGATTTTGCTGTTCATTCAGGCTGCGCTGCCATGTGAATGGACAGATGATGGGGTATCGCCTTGCCGCATGTGGTTAGAACTTACCTTTGTTCAGCCATTGCAGGGCTTTTGTCAATGCATTGTCACGTTTGGCTTTGAAGTAGCTGTTGTGGGTTTCTGCGACGGGAATGTCAGGCGTAAAGCCATAGCCCACGAAGTCTGAGCCGTCGGCCGCAAAGTCATGTTTGGAGCAGATATTTGCTTCGCAAACGCCCGGGATAATCGAAACCCTTACGCCATTTCCCGTGCTGCCGCCAGTCTTTTCGCCCACCAGGGTGACATGACCCGTAGCACGCATCACGGAGATGAAATCTTCGGCTGCTGAGAATGTGCCACGGTCGACCAGTAGCACCACAGGCTTGAGATAGAGCTGGAACGTGTCTCGCTCGCTATGCCTCCACGTGGTGCCCTCATTGCGATAGATCTTCTCCGGATAGTTCCATGAGGCATAGGCCGGAATGTATAGGCGGCTTTCCCAAGCACCTGTCAAAAGCGTGTCGGCAAAAAAGTGTTTGGCAATATAGTCGCCGTTGGTGGAGTTCCCACCAGGATTATTGCGAATGTCGATGATGAGCGCACGCGTTTTCAAGATTTCAGGGTAAACCCTATTGAACTCCTGGACCAAACGTCCGTCCATGAAGTTTGATATTTTCAAATAGCCAATGCCATGCTCCATCGCATCATACGTCAGCAACTTCGGTTGCTGGGTTTCATAGAGGTCAAAGTCATCGTCCTTGAAATCATAGGTCACACTCAACAGTTTCTTGCCATCGCGCAACTGCACGGTCATGGGCTTTGTGGCGAAACGACTTGTCAAGTTCATGCCATCGTAGGTCTCGTGTATACGCCACTGTTCGGTCGAAGCCGAAACATAAGGCATCACTTCGCGCTTGGCATAAGCCTCGACGTCCTCGCCGTCAATGCTCACCAGTTGCTGTCCGCGGCGCACACCTTGCTTCGCAAAGGCGGAGCTATACACCTTGTCTACATACACCTTGCCGTCAATCCAACGTGTGGAAAACGGCATGGAGCGCATATCCTGCGGATAGTAGCTATAGACAAAAGTGTGGCCGTCATTGAGCGTAGCCGCCATGCGTTGCAGCAAGCGCACGGCCTCGCCATCGGTCGTCGTAGCCTTTATCTGCGGAATCATGGCCACATACAAGCTGTCCCAATTGACCGACGCACGATTCATAAACACAAAGTTTCGCTTCACGCTGCTCCACAAATGGCTCAAGCCCAACAATCTGCGGGTCGGCGCATCGATGCTGCCCCAATAGTCCGGATGCGATTCCCCACCATTATAATAGCTAAGGTTGATCCAGTCGATAGGCACGCAAAACTCGTTTCCAAGCTTTTTCGCCTTTAGGAAATAGAGCGTACCGTCATCCCAGTGCATACCATAGAACGTCTTGCAACGTTCCAATCCCATGTCAAAGCGATTATCGTGAATGCTGACATGGGTATATTGGTTATAGTCTTTGAAGACCTTTGCGAAGCGGTCGAAATCGGCTTTTTTCGCATTTCTCAGTGCCAAACGGGTGCCTACCGTCCAGCCTCGGCCTTCCCCTTGCTGCCAGGCAAAGCCTCTTATGCCTTGTTTCCATCCGCCAGTATATCGCACGGGTGTTTTTGTCACTTTGGGATTGGCCAATAATTCCTTATAGATGAGATCAACAGCCAATGTGTCGATACCTTTGGCCCATGTCGTCATAGCACATGCTAAGGCAAACAGCAGTAATGTCAACTTCTTCATTTTCATTTTCATTTTCGTTTTTCGCCTCACGATGATTCGGCGGTCGAATAGGAGGGTTAAAATGTTAGATAATGAGCGAATGACTATGAAGTTGTCTGAACTTTTCTGACGAAGATTTGATTTGGAGTTTGAGTTCTTCTACATTCCATCTTCACCTTTCTTTTTGGCCGTTTTTTGACCTTTCATCGGTCGTATAGCTCGCTACACTCCCTCTTCAAGACCCCAAAACGCCTCAAAAATAAAGGCAAATCTTGAATTTCATAAAAGTTCAGACGACTTCTATAACGTTTATCGCGCTGAACACTGACGTGTCACAAACCATAAACGCTATGCCCATCCGGAGCGAAGTTACGGATTATTTCTGTATCGCCGTTGGTTTTTGCAAAGTTTTTTTGACGCAGAGGGGGAAGAGTCTGTCGGCTGGGGAGGATAATGGAGGACGTGTCATTTCTGTGCATTTTATTCATTTTTGCTTTTTCGCCGTTTCCCATTCGTCAAAACTGTGATTTGCCACACTTTTGACGAATGGGATTCTTTTCCTGACTTCGTCAATGTGTCACCCTAAGCCACCAGATTGGATTACGTAACTCGCTGATTTTCAACATACGCAATCTAATTGGGCAAAAAAGTGATGAAGTCAGGAAACATTTCAAATGTAACACACATGCGCCCATCCACACCACGTTCCCTCTTTGTCCGTATTTGTCAGCGAACGTGGAACGAGCCACAAACGCACACGGGAGCAGACACGAATGCACCAGGGAGCAGACACAGTCGCATCTGGGAGCAGAGACGAACGCCTCTGGGAGCAGACACGGTTGAATCTGGGACGATGTTCGCCGACTGACTTAGGGGGCGGATTGACGGGACTTTTCTACAATACAATAATGATTAAAGAGAACAGACCTAAGGGGAGCGTGAGCAAATTAAATAGGGCATTCTGAACACAATTTTCAGAATGCCCTATCTATTAAAAGAAGCGAATGGGAATCGTGATAACAAATGAGACAGAAGGCGTAAATCTTTCTGCCCCAATTTATATTTGTGGATGGTCTGAATTATTTTGTATATGCTGAAAACATTATTCTTTGATTTTCAGTGCGCTCTCGGGCGCAACTACTTATAACTACCATCGGCTTAAATTCAGAGTGTACCGACTTTCGTAGTAACGGTCGTTGACATCAAGACACAAATGGTTGGAGGTGAAGGAACGGATGGTGGCAAGGACGTCTGTGTGCCCATCGCCATCGAAGTCTATTTGTATGACATCACGACTGACGTCCCAGCAACCTGTTTCATAGAAATTATTCGAACCGTAAGCCTCGAAGCGGCCATCGTAATTGAAGACAAGGCGGTCGGTTGGCCGATAAGGGCAGGGGCCATAATCTAGTCTCACGTAGTCCACGCGCCATGTGCCAGATAGGTCTGAACGGGTCATCCAGTCGTCTGAACGGGTCATCCAGTCGTCTTCTTCGCAAGAGGAGAGTGAGCTAAGCGCGAAAAGCGCACAGAGGGTCAATAGTGTTTTTGTTATTATGGTTTTCATGTGGTTTGATTTTTTGTTTTGTTGAACGAGACCTGGGGTGTGTAGGGGGGGATGTGTTCCCTCGCAAGCGAGGAGGAGGGGCAAAGCTCTGCTTTTTTTATTTCAGCGTCAGTTGCTGGAGGTCGTACATTGAGCCGTTGTAGCAGTTGATGTCGACGTATCCCTTGATGCCTTTGAGGCGGCCTCTGTCGGTGTGTTGCCAGAATTTCCAGGGTCCGTCATAGCGCAGGGTGTCGACATAATAATGGGCTATCCAATAGGGATATTTGCTGAACTCGGGCGTTCCGAGATATTCTGTCTTGAATTTGTAGTAGGTGTATAAAATCGGTTTTGCGCCATATCGCCGTTCTATCAGCCGGAGCCAGACGAGGGCTGAGTCGCGCAGCTGGGAGGGCGTGAGTTTTCCTGTGGATTCGATGTCGAGGACGGGGGGTAGGTCTCCTTCTTCCAACGGTACGCGCCGCACGAAGTTGTCGGCTTGCTGCCGGGCGGAGACGTTGGGCAGGAAGAAATGGTAGGCGCCACGGACGAAGCCGTTGTCGCGGGCTTGTTTGAAATTGGAGTTGAAGCGGTTGTCGAGGTCATTGGCGCCTTCTGTGGCTTTGACGAACACGAAGCGCAGGCGCTCGCCATCGACTTCGGCTGCGGAAAGTGCGTCCCAATCGATCTTGCCTTGATGATGGCTTATGTCGATTCCGCGTATGGAATAGCCCTCGGGGTATCTGGCGTCGCCAAAGATGCCCTGCCAGGCTACGGTGTAGGGACGGATGAGGAGGGCATAAAGGGCTATGGAGCAGAGAGCGAAAAGCAATATGGCTCCCGTCCACATGGCGTGGGCGGATATTCTGTCGGTGATTTGCACGATTCCCAACGCTTTCAGGAGGCGCGAAACGCATCCTTTTTTTCTTGTGCCTGTTCTCGCTTTTCTTCTTGCCATGTTTGTTTGGTTGCTGCCTTGGCAGCCTGAAATGTTTGTTTGGTTGGTTGGTGGTTTGTCGGCACAAAAAAATGGTGGCGACATGGTTTAGGTTGCGCTTGTGCCTGCAAGTGGCATTATTCTGACAACTGGCTCTTCGCGCGTGTGTGTGTTTAAAAAAAGGTTGACGAGTGGTGAGAGGATGTGTTTAAACGGATGCTTGATGTTTCAAGACAGATGCTTTTCAGCAGACTATCTTGAGCAACAAAATATTTCAGTTCTCCTACTTATCTCTCGAAAACTCGTCAACCTTCCTATGGTGTGTGTGTTACCACTGGAAACCTCGCAGTTCCTGGCGGTCGGCACAACACGGGGGTATTATTTGCCTTGTTCCAGCTTCAAGGTCATGGTACACTGGTCGCATACTTCTGTTGGGCCGAAGTACTGGATTGGACCAGGATATACGAAGCAAGTGTTTTCTGCCCATTCTTCGCGGTGCGCAGCAAATTCCTTGAAGGGTGCACCGTCCAAACGAACCAATGCCTTGCGGATTACGGGCTTCATTTCGCCATTACGACGTTCCATGTTCATCATCATCGTGATGGGCACACCGCCGGCAACCCATTCTTCTGCAGGAGCCGTTGTGTTCTTGACGATGGCCATGTAGCCTGTCTTGCCATTGGCAACGAGCTGGGCTGCGCTTGTGCCGAGTGCGTAGCAATAGTCGGCATCGTAGTTGGAAGGAGCGGCGCAACGTCCTTCGTAGCCGAAGAAGTGGTGTTGTGCTGCAAACTTGCCGCTGAACTTGCCTGCATTTTTCCAAGCGTTTAATTTCTTGGCAACCATTTCAGAAAGGAGTTTTTCTGTTTCGATGAGAGAAACCTGTACGTTTCCGTGCGGGTCGCGCTCCATGGTGAGCTGCTTGGCAACACCTTCTGGGAGGCTTTCGTAGATGGCGGCATTTTCAGAAGAGAGCTTGCCGAGAATCCAAGCACGCTGTTCGTCGGCTGCGACTTCTGCGGCCTCGGGCTGTGCAAGCAAATCGTTGAGTTCAGCAATGAGTTTCTTCATTGCGGGGATGAACTCGATTAGACCTTCGGGAATGAGAACTGTTCCGAAGTTGTTGCCGTTGGCGGCACGCTTTGCAACAACGTTGGCAATGTACGTAACGATATCGTCGAGCGTCATGTTCTTTTCTTCAACCTCTTCGCTGACGATGCAGACGTTTGGCTGGCACTGCAATGCACACTCCAAGGCGATGTGGCTTGCTGAACGGCCCATCAATTTAATGAAATGCCAATATTTGCGGGCTGAGTTGGCGTCGCGCTGGATGTTACCGATGACTTCTGCGTATGTTTTGCAGGCTGTGTCGAAACCAAAGCTGGTTTCAATCTGGTCGTTCTTCAAGTCGCCGTCAATGGTTTTCGGGCAACCGATGACCTGAATGCCATAGTTCTTGGCAGCATAGTATTCAGCCAAAACGCAGGCGTTGGTGTTGGAGTCGTCGCCACCGATGATTACGACAGCCTTGATGCCGAGTTCACGAATGATTTCCAAACCAGATTCAAACTGATCTTCCAACTCGAGTTTGGTGCGGCCAGAACCAATCATATCGAAACCGCCGGTGTTGCGATATTCGTCGATGATGGCATCGGTCAGCTCGATGTATTTGTGGTCAACCAAGCCGCCAGGACCCATAAGGAAACCATAGAGCTTATTTGACTTGTTTTGCTTCTTCAGTTCGTCATAAAGACCGCAGATTACGTTGTGACCACCAGGAGCCTGACCGCCTGAGAGGATGATGCCGATGTTCATCGGAGCATATTCTTTCTTGACGTCTGTTGGTACAAATTCCACCAAAGGCATACCATAAGTATTGGGGAAGAGGGCTTTGATTTCTTCTTGGTTGCCTACACTCTGAGTTGGCTCACCTTCTTTGATGCTGACGTTGCCACGAAGTCCGAGGGGGAGTTTTGGCTGATAGGCAGCACGTGCAATTTGTAATGCGCTTTTTTCCATAATGATTTATTTGTATTTAGGGTGATTATTCTTATTTGGAGGACGCCCCCCGATAATCCGTTATATCGCTCCCAAGATTTCATCGAAATGTTTGCATTTTCCTGAAGTCTGCCAGAAGCGATGGAATTCTCCGCAAGCACATGGGATTTCCGAGAGGGACATGCCCCGCCACGCTGGATATTTCCGAACACGGCTTTTCGTTTTCCGTTTGGCTCCTTAACGAAGCAAAGTTACGTTTTTCCGTTGAATATAACAATAGTATCGGGGCTTTTCTTGTTGGCACATATTGTGCTATGTCGTTTCCGTATAGCAAAAAGAACAGGAAGGGGTATGTTGCTTTCCTCTTCCTGTTCTTTCTTTTTTATTTTATCGCTATTTCACCAGTGTCGCGATGACGGCACCCAGCGTTGCAGTGATGGAGCCAAGGCTCATGATTTCGCTGAAGGTCATTCGCTTACGCTCTTTCTTCATAGGAACGACGATTTCACATCCGGGCAAAATATCTTTTGCCGATTTTACTCTGGTGACCGTACCGTTCATCTGAATGGCAAACACGCGTTTTTTGCGTGCCTTTTCACCATATCCGCCCGCTTGGTCGATGTAGTAGTCGAGCGATGCTCCGTCTTTGTAAGTTACGGTGTTGGGATAGAGCACTTCGCCGTTGATGGAAACGGTGTTGTTTTGCTGCGGAATGATCAAATGGTCGCCGTCTTGCAGCACCACATCCCATTGTTCGCTGCCTGGATGGGCGATGGCACCAGCCAAGTCTATTCCGATATATCGCTCATCTCCCACTTGGAGTTTGCTTGTCAGGGAATCGTTTTTGAGGGCACCCGTCAGGATGGTCTGGTATTTTTTTTTCTCTTCTTCAGACATCTTTCTAATCAGTTTGGCACCACCGATATATGCCTGTTCGTTGATGCCACCCGCTGCATTGATGAGGTCGCTCAAGCGATAGTTTTTACGGGTCAGCACGTAGGTTCCGGCAAAGGCGACTTCCCCGTCAACGAGAACGTGTTCTTGTCCGACATAACCAGGCGATTTTCTGACGTAGATTTCATCATACGGTTCCAAAACGAACCCTGGTTCCCCCGTGACAACGAACCCGTCTTTCATTTCAAAGCTATAGGTCTTCGCCACAAACAAGGGAGCCTTGGTTGCTGAAGCATTACGAATGCGCCGCGACACTTCGATCTTGATGAGCGAAGCGGCATCCGTCAGTCCTCCGGCACGCAAAATCAAATCCTCAAGCGTGGTACCTTCGGCATAATCAAATTCCCCAGGATGCTGCACCTCACCTGCAATTTTCAGGAAGCGTTGCAACTTGCGCTCTCTGTTGCTTGGAATATAGATGACGTCTTCATTCTGGAGAGACACGTCGGGGGATGTGTGCTCCATGATTCCTTTTAAATCCAACGAAACAGCTTGCAACGACCGTTCTTTTGTCATGCGGTGCATGATGCCACGGGTGGTGACGGCGTCTTCTGTCATTCCGCCGGCACGCTCAATGAGCTGGCGAACTGTTGAAATATTCCCGTCGACCTGATACATTCCCGGACGGAAAACAGCGCCTTTTATCTCAACCATATTTGAATATCGATTGAGGGTGGAGTCAACGAAAACTGAGTCTTCATCCATAAGCTGAAAACTCGTGCGCTCAAATTCGTCGATGGTGTACACTGATTTCACGCCTCCAGCTTTTCTGACCAAACGGAGGTTTTTCGTATAGGCATCGCCAGCAAAACCACCAGCATATTTCAGAAGCGTCGCTACGCTCTCGTTCTTTTTCATTTCATAGAACATGGGGCGCTTGATCTTGCCTGTGATATTGACCAGACACTCATAAGGGTTGACGATGATGATGTCGCCAGAACTAAGTTTGATGTTGCCCGAGAGTTTCCCGTTTAAGATGTAGTCGTAAATATCCACCGTTGAAATCTGACGTCCATTTCTGAAAACACGGATGTCGCGCAACGAACCAATCTCACTGACGCCGCCAGCCATATAGAGGGCATGGAAAACGGTGGAGAAGGCCGACAGAGTATAAGTCCCCGGCGTTTCAACGGCTCCCATAACGTTGACCGAAATTGTTTTCGTCTGCCCGACACTTAATTTGATGTTCGACCCGCTGTATCTGCTCCCGATGGTCGCCTTGAGTCGGCTATTTGCTTGCGCAACCGTCAGACCGCTCACCTGGATTGGTCCGAATCCCTCAATGTCGATTTCGCCCTCAGGAGACACCGTTGACGAGATTGATTTCTGCGAAGCGCCCCAAATGTCGATGAAGACAGCATCGCCAGGGCCCAACTTATAGTCTGACGGCGTGGCTATATTCATTTCGGGTTCAAACGTGAGTTTCTTATTGTTGAATATGTCATGCCCGAAAATCACGCGCTTGATATTCTTTTTCTGCGGAATAGAATCCAACTGTTCCCACGCTTCATCCTCAAAATCAAAAAGTTCGCTGCTATTCTTTTTTCGAGATGCCTCTTCCATTGCCGACAGGCTCTCGTCCTTTTTGTCGCCGTTTGGTTTTCTCTGCCGAAGCGTCTCAGAGGAATCGTCAGAGCGAACGGGGGCTTTGGTTCCGAAAGTGTTGTCTTGCTTCTTGGCTTGTTCCTTTTCCAGATCTTTTTTGACACGTCTCAACTGGTCGACAGGAACGCCCTTCTCAACGAGTTTTGTTATAATCTGCTGGGGTGATGTGCCTTTGTTATGCTCACGAATGATATACTCTTTGACTTGCTTGTCGGTCATTGAACTGCCAGTCTGAGCTTGAGCGTATTGAAACGAAAGACACAAGGCCAGCAAGATTGCTGAAAGTATTCTAAGGCATTTCATGCTTCTTGATGTATTGTTATTTTTAGGTAATTACAAACTTATGCGGGACTTCACATCTGCTATTCCTCATTTTTTTAGTTGGAACTCCAGCGTGTCTTCTATCTTTACTAATTTGCGGTGCTGAACCTTCTTAATGACATTGCCGCCCACGGCTCTATAAGAAAAAATGCTATCGTTAACTTGCTTGAATATAACCGTTTGTGAGTCGGAACCCGTATCATTACTTAAACGTATTCGAAGAGCATCACCCTGTTTTTCGCAATTCGTAATCATCCAGATACCATAAACACCGGTTCCTGAAAGATAGCCATTTGTTTTTCCAAGAAACGACAGCCCAGGAACTTCTATGTTTTCACCATAGGCATCAAGGTAGAGCGTGATCTGCGCCATTTTACAAACGAAGGTTCCCTTGTATGGATTGGACGCAGGCTGAGCCGTAGCTACAAGCATGGCAAAAGCAAACAGCAGAAGCAGGACATTTCTTAATTTCATTTCTCGGTTTGTGTTAGGCAATCTGTTTATTGTGTTAGGCAATCTGTTTATTTTGGGCGAGCCATTTCTGTATCACAAGAACAGCATGACCGCAGAAAGCTCCAACTATTCTTCGCTTTCAACGTCTCCTACGCGAAGAATCATCGTCGTTGCTCCGATGGTTATGATACTGCCGTCTTGAATTATCACTTTAGCTTTATTGTCTAAGATGTTGTTCATCAAGAAAGTACCAGTGTTTGACATTGCGTCGCTCAGAGTAAAAACTGGTTGCTGCGTCTGCTTATTGATTCTAACATTGACGACACAATGCGTTGTATCAACACTCGGGTCTACGGTTTTGAACGCAGCATTAGCCTTTGTTCCCTTAACATGACGCCCTACAACGTTATCTCCTTCATACAAGGGGATTTCCTGTTTGAGATGAAACACATTTTCTATCACCACCAAATGTCCCCACACGGGCTGCGCGTTTTCTTCTTGTTCTTGCGGTGAAGTTTTTGTCAGACGCAGTTTAAACTGCTTGTGGCATGCCTTGCACTCAAAGACCAAGACGCGCCCCGGCTCATAAAGGTTCTCATCAAAAAGTATGGGTTCGTCACATTTCGGACATCTGATTCTCTTCATGGTTTATACATTCGTTATGAATCGTGCTTTACGCTGCCATCCAGCACGTAAAAACACGAAGGTCTTAAAAACACAATAGCAGGCCGTTTGACCAGCCTGCTGATGTAATCGAGTAAGAATAATAATTCAAATTCTAAAGTTCAAGCACCCACAACGCGCCTCTACTCTTCACTTCAATTTTTTGATGCTCTCACTATTTAACATTCAACACCCACGACTCTTTGAATTCTGGGTGTTTGCAACGAAGCTGCCGTAGCGCATTAACGGCATCGGCTTCCGTTCGATAGCGTCCACAAACGACACGGGTCATCTTGCGTTTCACAAGTACTTCTACACCAAGCAGTCCCCTGCCCTTCATGCTTTCCGCAAATTCTTTGGCGTTGGACAGAGGAATATCGCTTATCAGGACTATTGTAAACGGAGCATCAACCATTTCGGAAGATTTTCCCACGGCATTTTGAACAGGAGCAACACTTGTTTTATTGCCTACACCATTGCTTTCTGCACCACGCTCACCAGCCATATTGTCTGCTGTAGATGCGTTTTTCGCTGGCATATTATTCTGCATATCCGCCTTCACCTCGTCCTTTGCCTGAACGAATGTACAAGTATTCGGATCTTTTGCCGTTTCTGAAGTCTCCCCCGCTATCGGCATAGCAAACCCATACGCTGAGGAGAGATTGGCCTGTTGTAAATTCGTAACCCCGACAGGAGTTGCCCAGAGGAAATAGAAAAAGACGGCCACTATGACTGCGGCAGCATAATTACACAATTCTCGGTTAATTCTGAATGTGTACGTGTTGTTTTTCTTCCTTCCCTCCTGTACCGTTGCGCCGAAATCCGAACGAGCACCCTTATCGGCAGACGATTTAACGCGTTTCTTTATTGACAGAGAGCGCAATCCATAGAAATCCGGAGCAACGACGCCTGCCTCATTGGGCGTAAAAGAAAGCGTGCCAGAAAGCGTTGTCGAAAGGACGCCTATGCCGTTTAGCACATATTCTCCTTCTGCGGCCAACGCCTTTTTTATATCAGCCACAACATCGTCAATCAGATGCAATGCTTCTGCATAACTCACATCGTATGTCTGCATAAAAGACTGCACAAGCAGCCCGTCATTAAGGGTTAATTGTGCATTAAAACCAATATCACGATGCGGAGGCAAGAACAACTGTTCATCCTCAATCCTATATGCGGGAGCGTATTGTGTTACAAATCCACCAAGTTTTGGAACAATCACGCAATCATGTTCCAACAACAAAGCTTCAATATGTTTAGAGAGTTCAATCATACTGCAAAGATACTTCAATTTTATCGGATGCACAAAATTTTGAGGACGATATTTGGCGCTGAAGATTGACTTTTTTGAATATACGACAGAAGAGGCACATGTCCTCGCCTATGTGTATTTCACAATGCAAAGACATTCTTATGAGAAAATTTAAAATTGCGCCATTTCCAACTCGACTCACACCCTCTGAATGGCATAATAAAGATTTTGATGATACATTTTTCCCAAGCCAGTTTGGTTAATCAATTAAGTTGACGTAACTTTGCCCTCTGAATCATTTCATTTAAATGCAAAATGCAGTCGACAGAGCAAGAATTTAAAAGCGTATTAGACAAGTGCCGAACGTTATTTATAAAAAAAATGCACGACTACGGCACGGCCTGGTGCATCATGCGCCCGTCCTCTATAACAGACCAGATATTCATCAAAGCCAACAGGATTCGCACCCTGGAGACGACAGGGGAATCGCTGGTTGACGAGGGCATTGTCCCTGAATTGATTGCCATTGTGAACTACGCCATCATGGGGCAGATTGTTTTAGAACGCCCTGCCAGTATATCAAATGCAGAAACAGACCTTCTCACGTGTGATGAAGCCCTCAATCTCTATGATGAATATGCCACGAAGACCCTGGAACTGATGCTGCGCAAGAACCACGATTACAATGAGGCATGGCGCGGCATGCGTGTCACGTCATACACTGATTTCATCTTGATGAAATTATTGCGTACCAAGCAGATTGAAGAGTTAAAGGGAAATACGCTTGTTTCTGAAGGCGTTGCAGCAAACTACATGGACATCATGAACTATGCCGTCTTTGGTTTAATCAAACTGGATATTGAACAAGAAAATTAAAAATATCATATCCTTCTGGATTGTCACGGTCTGCCGCCTTTGCTTTGCCGCCACGTTCATCGTGTCTGGCTTCGTGAAAGCCGCCGACCCGCTTGGCATGCTTTATAAAACCAACGCCTATTTCAGCCACTGGGGACATCCTTTCGAAGACAACTCCACCCTGCTTTCGGTTTTTGTCGTAGCTCTTTCCGCGCTGGAATTCATGCTTGGCATCTATATCCTGCTGGGCATCAGAAAACGCACGACGACAATTGTCGCCTTCGTCACCATGCTGTGCATGACTGCGCTGACCGCATATATTTATATATACAACCCGGTGGCCGACTGCGGCTGTTTCGGAACAGCCCTTACGCTGACAAACGGGCAAACTCTGGCGAAAAACATCGTTCTCCTGACATGTGCCGCCATTCTGTACAAACGCGAACATTATCTATTGCGGCTAATCAGCGAACGCAATCAATGGATTGTCTCGCTGTACTCGGCCGCCTACATCATATTGCTCTCCATCTACTCATTCCACTATCTCCCTGTCGTTGATTTCACTGATTTCAAAGAGGGCACTGATTTGAGAAATGCCTATTACACGCCTGAGGAGGACACCCCGCCCGCACTGATCAATTTCAGCTGCATTACGGATAAGGATGAGCTGATGACCGACAGCATCCTGCAACAGCATTCAAGAGTTTATCTGCTCACCATTCCTAACATGAAGACGGCCGACAACGGATGCGCCGACAGGATAAACGACATATACGACATTTGCCGGGATTCGTGCTGGGGATTCTATGCTATCACGGCCTACAACACTGATTCTTCAGACATAAACAATTGGGTTGACTGCACGGGGGCAAGCTATCCTTTCCTCAAAGCCGACGAAGACATGATTAAAAGTATGGTGAGGTCAAACCCTGGTCTGCTTCTGATTAACAACGGCGTGATTGACAAGAAATGGAGCAACAACAACTTGCCAGACATTGAAAGCGTCGGACAGCCTGAAGCAGCATCGTTCTGGACGGCACACCGTTATTCGCTGACCTTGCTGCTTTTATGGTTCGTCATTCCGCTAAGCATATGCATCATGTCTGACAGAATATGGATTGGTATCAAATACTACAAACACTATATTTTCAAGAAACATTTAAACATTCACAACAATGAGAAAGAAAATTGTAGCAGGTAACTGGAAAATGAACAAGAACCTGCAAGAAGGCGTTGCCTTGGCAAAAGAATTGAACGAGACTTTGACGGCAGACAAACCTAACTGCGACGTAGTAATCTGCACCCCATTCATCCACTTGGCCTCTGTTGCCAACATCATTGACCAGAACATCATCGGTCTTGGTGCCGAAAACTGCGCAGACAAGGTAAGCGGCGCTTACACTGGCGAAGTTTCTGCTGAAATGGTAAAGAGCACTGGTGCCAACTACGTTATCTTGGGCCACAGCGAACGCCGCGCATACTACCACGAAACTCCTGAGATTTTGAAGGAAAAGATCAACTTGGCTTTGGCCAACGGTTTGAAGGTGATTTTCTGCATCGGTGAAGTTCTGGAAGAAAGAGAATCAGGCAAGCAGAATGAAGTTGTCAAAGCTCAGCTTGAGGGTTCACTCTTCGACCTTTCTCAGGAAGAATTCTCTAACATCATCTTGGCTTACGAACCAGTATGGGCCATTGGTACCGGTAAGACTGCCACTGCTGAACAGGCTGAAGAAATGCACGAGTTCATCCGCAACGTCATTGCTGAAAAGTTCGGCAACGAAGCTGCTGAGAACGTAAGCATCCTGTACGGCGGTAGCTGCAAGCCAAGCAATGCCAAGGAATTGTTTGCAAAGCCTAACGTTGACGGTGGCTTGATCGGTGGCGCTGCCTTGAAGGCTGCTGACTTCAAGGGCATCATTGACGCTTGGAAATAAGGAAATGCAGATTTCTTCTTCAAAAGAAGGAGTCAGCAAAACCAGATAAGAATAAACGCAGCTATTTTTAGTCTGCGTTTATTCTTTCATAATCAATTAGCAGGCAAGGGCAAGACTGCCCTATCGCGGCGTTACAGCATTTGCCGCACCACCACATTCAGAAACACCCGCAGGTGCGGCATATAGACACTGGTTCACATGCCATAGGAATGTGCCAAGGCGAAAAGATTGAGTGTATCACAAAGAGCCCTTATCATATAAAATGACAAACCAAGTTTACGTGAGAACCATATTGACGTGCATCATGCTCATTGCCGGATGCACTGTTTCTGCACAGTCCAAATTCACAGAGCATGTGAAATCGCAACAAACGGGCGAAGGAAAAGTTGTCATCATTCAGACACCACAGATAGACGATGTCGTCAACAACACCCCGCAACCCGTAAAGAAAAATCCTGCCACGCCGTCAAACGAGCAACGCGGACATGATTCCTCCAAAAAGCCAAGTGAATCAAACGGAAAAGACAAGCCTGCCCACAGCCACATTGGAGACAACAACCATAATCCTACAGAAACCACCCCTGTTCCATCCGGCACACGCCACCGATACAAGGGCCATGGCTACCGTATACAAATCTACACGGGAAACAATTCACACAATGACAAGATGAAAGCATACGCAATAGGGGAAACCTGCCAAAAGAAATTCCCGATGCTTTCAGTTTACCCGCGCTTTATTAATCCACGATGGGTGTGCAGAGTCGGCGATTTCCGCACCCATGAGGATGCTCAAGAATATGCAAAAAAAATCCGCGCTTCCGGCATTTCCAGAGAAGTCAGAATCGTTCGTTGCGAAGTTCTCTTGGCACGCTGAGCAACCGACAACCCAACAACAACCCAAACAGATTAAAGCGTAATGATAACAACTGACAAGCTACAGGAAATCCAAAAGCATTATTCGGAGATAATTCGTCTACTTGGAGAAGATGTCAACCGAGAAGGGCTAATCAAGACCCCGGAACGCGTAGCCAAAGCCATGGCAACCCTGACAAGAGGCTACGACATGAACCCTGAGGCAATCATCAATTCTGCGAAATTCAAGGAAGACTACAACCAGATGGTCATTGTCAAAGACATCCAGTTTTATTCTTTATGCGAACACCACATGCTGCCCTTCTACGGCAAAGCCCACGTAGCGTACATCCCTAACGGATACATCACAGGCTTGTCGAAAATCGCCCGTGTTGTAGACGTATTCTCCCATCGCCTCCAGGTGCAAGAGAGAATGACCACGCAAATCAAGGAATGCATACAGAATGCACTCAATCCATTGGGAGTGATGGTCGTTATCGAAGCAAAACACATGTGCATGCAAATGCGCGGCGTGGAGAAACAAAATTCAATAACAACCACCAGCGACATCTCTGGAGCTTTCAATCAAAGCAAGACGCGCGAAGAATTTCTTTCCCTTATTTCAAAAGGCCAGAGTTTTAACCTATAACTCCAACGCACGTCTTGGCTCATTATGAAACGCCCCATAACGAAACACGAGCAATAGGTTTTGATGCAACGCTGCCAACCGCAGGAAACAGAGCCCACGATCGTTTTCTATATAATAACAACTTAACTCTCTTAACAACAGCAATATTCAATGCACCGTTTTTCCCAACACCAGATACAAGACCATTTGAAAGACGAGGTTTTTCATCTCATATCAAGAACAGCCGACCTAAAAGGATTTGAATGTTACGTTGTTGGTGGATATGTTCGCGACATTCTCTTGGGAAGACCAACGTGTGACATTGATGTGGTTGTGGTTGGCAATGGCATCGAAATGGCTGAAGCCTTTGCCCAACAGTTGCATGGGAAATGCCATCTGTCTGTATTCCGCAATTTCGGAACTGCTCAGGTAAAATGGCGCAACAATGAAGTGGAATTTGTCGGCGCAAGGCGCGAAAGCTACACCCACGATTCCCGCAAACCAATTGTTGAAGACGGCACGTTGGAAGATGACCAAAACCGCCGAGATTTCACGATAAACGCCATGGCAATCTGCCTTAACGGAAAACGCTTCGGAGAATTTGTAGACCCGTTTGGCGGCCTGGAGGATTTGGAAAAAGGCATAATAAAAACCCCACTTGACCCCAACATAACGTTCAGCGACGACCCTCTGCGCATCATGCGTTGCGTCAGATTCGCCACACAACTGAATTTCCAAATTGAAGAAGAAACTTTCGAAGCTCTGTCAAAAAACGCAGAGCGACTGAAAATCATCAGCGCAGAACGCATCATCACGGAGTTGAACAAAATCGTCATGTCCCCCACCCCCTCTAAGGGCTTTGTCGACTTGCAACGTGCAAACATACTGAAGATTATACTTCCAGAACTCTCCGACCTTGACATCGTTGAAAGTGTCAACGGCCGAAAACATAAAAACAATTTCTACCACACGCTTGAAGTGCTTGACAATGTGGCTAACAACGGAGCAGACCTCTGGCTGCGCTGGGCCGCAATTCTGCACGACATCGGAAAAACGCAGAGCAAACGCTGGGACCCATCCATCGGATGGACTTTCCACAATCACAACTACATCGGAGAAAAAATGATTCCTGGCATCTTCAGGCGTATGAAACTACCGATGGACGAGCGAATGAAGTTTGTCAAAAAACTCGTTGGACTTCACATGCGCCCCATTGCCATTGCAGATGACATCGTCACAGACAGCGCCGTGAGAAGACTCCTCTTTGACGCAGGCGACGACATCGACAGTCTGATGCAACTCTGCGAAGCCGACATAACGAGCAAAAATGAAATCCGCAAGAAAAACTTCCTGCAGAATTTCAAAATCGTACGAGAGAAGCTTGTTAAAATCGAGGAGAAAGACAGGATCCGAAACTTCCAGCCCCCAATCGACGGAATTGAAATCATGAAGATGTTCGGACTCCAGCCATGCCGCGAAATTGGGGACATCAAGGGCGCCTTGAAAGATGCCATTCTTGACGGCAAAATCCCCAACGAAAAAGAGCCAGCATTAAGATTCATCAAAGAAAAGGCGGCATCTATGGGATTGTCACCTATAAAACAATGATCTGCATCACGCTCAGACCAGTATTATCAAAAAACATTTCAAACACGAAGCATAAATCCAAGCAGGTAAATTCCGCCTTAGTACTTCCATGGTTCTGATGTCAGATATTTCAGAACACTACATATTTATTCCCGTCAACAACAGAGACAAACCAACTATGCGCAACGTCGAACTTTTATCACCAGCAAAAAATCTTGAGTGCGGAATAGAAGCCATCAAACATGGCGCTGATGCCGTCTACATCGGCGGGCCGAATTTCGGTGCCCGAGTGGCAGCGTCCAATTCCATAGAAGACATCGCATCGCTATGCCAATTCGCGCATATTTTTGGGGTACGCGTATATGTCACATTTAATACCATCCTCTACGACAACGAACTGAAAGAAGCCGAGAAGACAATATGGGATTTGTATGAGGCTGGAGTTGATGCCTTGATTGTGCAAGACATGGCCCTTCTCGAAATGAACCTTCCCCCCATCGCGCTCCACGCTTCGACGCAGATGAATAATAGGTCTGTTGAGAAAGTGCGCCTGCTTGAAGCATGCGGTTTCTCCCAAATCGTACTGGCCAGAGAACTACCTCTATCCGAAATCCGCCAAATCAGCGAAGCAGTGGAAACGCCACTGGAAGCCTTTATTCACGGTGCACTATGCGTGAGCTATAGCGGCGAATGCTATGCCTCACAACATTGCTTCAACCGCTCTGCCAACCGCGGTGAGTGCGCACAATTCTGCCGCATGTCGTTCGACCTTCTGAATGCTGATGGCACAGTCCTAGCAAAAAACAAACATCTCCTGTCACTACGCGACATGAACCGAACCACCTCGGTCGAAGACATGATGCTCGCAGGAATCTCTTCCTTTAAGATAGAAGGGAGACTCAAAGAGGTCGATTACGTGAAAAACGTAACGGCACACTATCGCAGAATCATTGACGAAATCATAGCCAAACATCCTGGGCAATTCAAACGCTCCTCATACGGAACATCCTCTATCACATTTGAGCCCAACGTTTACAAGAGCTTCAACCGCAAATTCACCAACTATTTCATTGACGGGAACCGCACCAAAGACCTTCAAAACATTGATAGCCCTAAATCGATGGGCGAGAAGATCGGCACCATAGCCGCCATTGACAAGCGCCGCCAATGCTTCACAATTAATTTACTACTGGGAGTAGCGATAAACGCTGGAGACGGACTATGCTTCTTTGACGCAAACAACCAGTTGCGCGGTTGCAGAATCGAAAAGGCAAACGGAGCGATGGCCTGCGTTGAAAACATCAGTTTTCTCCAAAACGGCATGACGCTCTATCGTAATTTCGACAACAATTTCAGCAAGACTCTCTCAAAGACAACGGCACAACGAATCATGGAAGCTGACGCTGTCTTCACTGAGACACTCAATGGTTTCAAACTGGAAATGACCGCCGAAAACCAATGCCGTGCAAGCGTTGAAACCACTCACGAGCATGAGAAGGCAAACAAACCGCAAAAAGAAAACATTCGCCGACAACTCGAAAAGATGGGAGGTACGCCCTTTCGGTTGCGACAACTGGCAATCAACATTGAAGAAGACTATTTTATCCCTTCATCCATACTTGCCAACATGAGGCGTAGCTGCGTTGATCTTCTGACAGAACAAATCCTCAGAAACCATCACCGAGATTCCAGACGCCCCATTTCCGACAAACAATTGATTGCTGACCTGTTGCCAACGACAATCGACTATAGATGGAACGTGTCAAACAAACTTGCCGCCAACTTCTACCGCAACAACGGCATCACCGAAATACAACCGGCATTTGAGGTCAAACCGCCCTCAGTCAAGCACGTAATGACTTGCAAATACTGCATACGTTATGCACTCAACGCCTGCAAGAAGGAACACAAGCCCAACCCCGCTTTATGGAAGGAGCCTCTCATTCTCAAAACGGCAAACGGAAACACATTCCAACTGGAGTTCAACTGCAAACAATGTGAAATGAATATTTATGCCCAATAGGAATGCTGAAAGAAATATGTAGGAAACACAAAACGAGAACTGTCCAGACGCTTATTCTGCATGTCATTCTCGTTCTATGTGTGCTTTCGTCCTGCAACTACGCACACGAAGAAGACAACTGGATGACGACAAACGCAGAAAAGGTCGACTCCATAGATTTCCAAAAGAAACACCACTATTGGAAGGGCTTCAATTTCATTGCGACCGACAGCCTGCGCATCGCCTCGCGCCCTCCTTTTGCGCCCCAACTTATTTTCACGGCCGACTCGACAATCCTCATCGGCAAAAACGACGCAATTATTATTGAAGACATAAAGAACGACACCACCTCTTCCACTCCGCGAATCTGGGTCAAGATTGCCGCGGCAAAATCAGTGGGAAAAGGAGCAAGCATATCTCCAGGCAACTTCATCGCGACAACAGGATGGGTTGAGGAAACAAAACTAAGGGAAAATGTCGTACCCGACACCCCCATATCGAAAATCATCCACGCACTTGGAAGCCATCTCTTCAAAACCATCCTGTTGTTTGCTGGAACGGGAGCCGTCATCTTAAGCATACGGGAAAGGAAACGATTTCGGCGCATCCCCATGTGCAGTGCCTTCTACATTCCCTTCCTCTTCGTTCTGAACAACAGCATCGTCCTCCACAGGAGCATCTGGCATTTCATACCAGAAACATGGGTGGAATACTATTACGAACCAAGCCTCAATCCGCTAAGTGCCACACAGCCGTTCATCATTAACCTCTTCATCCTCATGTTCTGGATTTTGGTCGTACTGGCGCTCGCCGTTGCCGATTCTCTGCGCCGCTATGCAGAAACTCCAGGACAGCTCCTCATTGTCATCTGCCGCATCATTGTTGAAAACACCATTGTTTTCGCCCTGCTTGCCGTCATGTGCCCCTTCGCAATACTTTACCCCGTTTCAGTAGCACTCAGCCTCTATCTGATTTTCAAAGCAAGAAACAACAACCGCTACCAATGTGGCAACTGCGGACAGCCACTACACAAACTCGGGAAATGCCCCAACTGCGGAGCAAACAACGTGTAAGGTATGCCACCTTCCCTCCCCACGGGATTTGCCCCTTGCAGCTGCCCGTCAATCATTACAACAGGCTGATGCTGAAAAAATGATGGTTTTATTTCCTTAATCAAGGGGAAAATCGTATTTTTGCAACGCTAAGAAATGGGCGAAAAAAATGATGGTATAATTTGTGCCATATTTTCGAGCCATTCATGCACCGAAAAGAGGAACGAGCAGACCGCGATACGTTCTTCAGAGCATTTTTCCGAAAGAAGAAAGGATCGAGCAAAAAGCACCCGGCCCCCACCCCCACGTAAAACAAAAAACAAACATATCATGAGTAATCAAACAAGCAAAGAAGCAAAGGTAGCAGGACCTTTACAAAACCTGAAGAACAATCCGCTCCTCAAAAAAGGAACCATCGTAGCAGTCGCACTGATTGTGCTCGTTGGTGGATACTTCGCTTACAAGCAATTCGTTGTAAAACCAGCTGACGAGAAAGCACAGACACAGCTCACTGCTGGAATTGAGCTTCTCAACCAAGCACAACAATATGACGCCCAAAACGCACAAGTACAGGCCATGCCCGACTCAATGCTCATTCAGGCGCTCAAGTCCCAAGGAATGATTTCCGAAACCGCCACCAGCGACTCCGTTGCAACTCTCGTAAAGCAGTTCCGCAACGAACAGCAAGCACAAGTCAACGCCATCTATAACAAGGCGCTCAAGGGTGAAGGCAAATTCCCTGGATTCATCAAAATCTCGCAAGGCAGCGGAGACGCTGCAAACATGGCCAACTATTTGGCAGGCGTTGCCTACTACCACATGGCACAATATAAAGACGCCATCAAACACCTCGAAGCCTTCAGTCCTAAAAACGACAACGGTGTCAGCCCGATGGCTTTGTATGCTTTGGCAAACTGCTATGCCTGCGACAAGCAAATCGACAAAGCCATAGAGACATTCAAGAAAGCAGCCGACAAGGCGGCCAACGAAAGCCTCAGCCCTCTGTGTCTCATCGAAGCAGGCAAATTGCTTGAGAACACTGGCAAAAAGGCAGAAGCAAACGCCCTTTATGAGCAGGTCAAAAAAGAATATCCGCAGTTTGGCCTCAACCAGCAGGGAATGATGAGTTCAGAAATTGACAAATACATCGAAAGAACAAAATAAAGAATAAATAAAAAAGCAGGTTCTGTTGCGCGATAATTGCCACGCCGAACCTGCTTTTTTCACAATCCCCCCAAAAACAGAAACATGTCAACTCAGAACTTTAACCTCCTCAACGAAATAACAACAATTCCCGACACGACCAACATGCGCTTCGGAATCGTTGTAAGCCAGTGGAACAGCGACATCACTGAACGCCTGCTGCAAGGAGCCATCGAAACACTCGAAGAAAACGGCGTTGCAAGCAGCAACATCACCGTTAGCCATGTCCCTGGCAGCTTTGAATTGATTTACGGCACCGCACAAATGGCAAAATACGGCTACGTCGATGCAATCATCTCAATCGGATGTGTCATCCGCGGCGACACGCCACATTTTGACTACATCTGCGAAGCAACCAGCCAAGGACTCGCTCAGCTAAACGCAACTGGTTCAAAACCAGTAATTTTCGGTCTCATCACGGTCAACAACTACCAACAGGCGGAAGAAAGAGCAGGCGGCAAACTTGGCAACAAGGGAAAAGAATTTGCAATCACTGCAATAAAAATGGTCGATTATGCTTGGCAGTTACAAAAATAATGCGTAACTTTGCACTGTCTTAAAGAAAAAGGGGGCAAATACCAGAGTGGCCAAATGGGGCAGACTGTAAATCTGCTGGCTTACGCCTTCGGTGGTTCGAATCCATCTTTGCCCACAAAAGCGATGATAGAATAAAGTTCTTTCATCGCTTTTGTTTTTTATCCTCGCCGACGCGAAAATCCCCGCTACGCCGAAGGAGAAATGAAGGTGCACAAAGCTATGCGGCAGAGTTCCTTGCCCACATCAGACAGACGCACCGAAGCATACAAGCACACCAGCGCCGCCCAAATTTCCAAGCAAAAAACTTAGGACACCTCTAAACACATTACAAGAAAACATAACAACACAATGAAGGCACTTAAAGAACGCATCCTACGCGACGGGAAATGCTTCGAAGGAGGCATCCTCAAAGTCGACAACTTCATCAATCATCAGATGGACCCCATCCTGATGAAGTCAATGGCCGTTGAATTTGTCAGACGCTTTGCTTCAACAGACATCAACAAAATCATCACAGTAGAAGCAAGCGGCATCGCCCCCGCCATCATGGTGGGATACCTGCTGGAGCTCCCCGTTGTCTTTGCAAAGAAAAAAACGCCGAGCACAATGGAAAATATGCTCTCCACCTCTGTCTATTCCTTCACCAAGCAACGCTCCTACAGCGTATGTGTCAGCAGCGATTATTTGAAAAAGGGCGACAAGATTCTCTTCATCGACGACTTCCTGGCCAATGGCAACGCCGCCAAAGGTATCATCGATTTGGCCAAACAAGCAGAAGCTGAAATCGTTGGAATGGGATTCCTCATTGAAAAGGAATTTCAGCATGGCGGCGATGAACTCCGAAAACTCGGCATACACGTGGAATCGCTGGCCATCATTGAAAGTCTCGACAATTGCACCATCAAAATAAAAGAAGACTAAATGGGCAACACAAAAAACTCCACCGCCACCACGCCGAACGCCACTTCTATACCCGACGCAACACCCCAAAACAGTTTGATTTACGGACTTGACGACCGGCCACCTCTTCGCGAAGCCCTTTTTGCCGCCTTGCAGCATCTGCTTGCCATTTTTGTGGCCATCATCACGCCTCCGCTCATCATTGCGGGAGCCCTGCAAGCCGACATTGAAACCACAAGCACACTGGTCTCCACCGCACTGATTGCTTCTGGTATTTCAACCTTCATCCAATGCCGCCGCATAGGTCCTGTCGGCTGCGGACTACTCTGCATCCAAGGCACAAGTTTCTCCTTCATCGGCCCCATCATCTCGGCCGAACTCTCAGGAGGCCTTGCAACAGTTTTCGGTGCCTGCATCGTCGGCAGCAGCGTTGAAATAGCCATCAGTCGCGTGTTGAAATACACCAAACACATCATCACGCCCCTCGTTTCAGGCATCGTTGTAACACTGATTGGAATGAGCCTCATAAAAGTGGGCATCACAGCCTGCGGAGGCGGCCAGGAAGCAATTGCCAACAACACCTTCGGATCCCTGCGCTTTGTTGGCCTTGCAGCCCTTGTCCTCGTCAGCATCATCATCTTCAATCGCAGTTCAAACAGATACCTGCGAATGAGTTCCATCGTGATTGGACTGGCCATCGGCTACATCGCCGCCTACCTCATGGGCATGGTCGATTTCTCCTCTGTCAGCGGACACAAGCTCCTCAATCTCCCCCACCCCTTTAAATACGGATTGAAATTCGACCCCGCGGCCATCATTGGCCTCGCGCTTATCTACATGATAACAGCCATCGAAGCCTACGGTGACATCACGGCCAACTCCCTCATCTCTGGCCAACCCGTCGAAGGCCCCCTCTTCGTCAAAAGAGCGTCGGGAGGCATCATGGGCGACGGCGTTGGCTCCCTGATATCAGGCTGCCTCTGCTGTTTCCCAAACAGCATTTTCGCGCAAAACAACGGCATGATACAGCTCACGGGAGTGGCCAGTCGCTACGTCGGCTATTTCATTGCGGCGATGCTCATCATCCTCGGTCTCTTCCCTGTCATCGGCACAATCTTCAGTCTGATGCCAGGTCCCGTCTTGGGTGGAGCAACGCTTCTCATGTTCGGCACCGTTGCTGCTGCAGGCATCAAGATTATCGCCTCGCAGGAAATCAACAGAAAAGCCACATTGGTCATCGCCCTGAGTTTCAGCCTCGGATTGAGCGTGGAATTGGTACCAGAAATCTTGAGCCAATTGCCAACGACGTTAAAAAACCTCTTCTCATCAGGCATCACCACAGGAGGACTGACCGCAATTCTCTGTAACCTTGTCATCAGAATCAAGGAATAACAACGCCCAAAATCAAGAACAAAAATATAAGAAGGAAACGATCGTAGAGCAAGCAGTTCTACGGTCGTTTCCTTTTTTCCATCCGCTTAGACAGAAACAACAAAATAAAACAAAAGTTATCCGTGCCTCATAGCACACACAGCGCAAACTCTATATAATACAATCCACATTCACAAGCATTAAGAGACTACATTTTTTCCAACTTCCCTACATCAATTTTTCATCAATACGAGGTAAACCATCCGGTCTCCCAGTCCCGTCGCTAATACTTTTCGGCGCACACCGTCCCGCGTGCGAGCGTATCTCATCCCAGACACGACCGAATCTCGACCCAGACACGAGCGTATCTCGACCCAGGTGCGAATGCGTCTCAACCCGCGTGCGCTGACAAGTATAGGGATAGAACAACAAAATCCGTTGAAAACCAAGAGAACCGAAGAAAACCCTTTAACCTATTCCTTATTTACTTTTCATCAACGGGATATTGATTAAGGAGAGCGACTCTGACACGAAAAAATTCGTCAAGATTGTTGGAATAAATTCCCAAGAACCCAAGGCGTTCCAATAGCGGCACATGGGGCTTCATGGCTTCCTGCAGGATGCGTCGGTTGAAAAACATCCAACTCACGTCGCGCGGCACATGATCTTTGTATGTAATCTCTTTGTCTTTCATTTTCTGACAGTTTTTATTGAGCAAGCGGTCCAGAGCATATTTATTCGGATGATGGTGAAAAAATAATGCTCCTATAAGCGATACCATTCACCTACCCACAGGCAAAATTAAGCAACGGGGATTTACTGGATATTACAGAAAAGTTACAATTTGCTTAAGCATAAACTTCAGAACGCTGGAGCAATAAATTTGGATTCCGCGTTCAAAAAGCAGGACGTTTTTCTTAAAAGCAACGGAGGGACAAACATACAACGTTCTCCTCAGTCGAATATTCTTGGCACGTTTCATTCTTTATGCTAACTTTGCAGATGATATGGACAGACGATTTTTCCGCCTGCACACACATCACGTTTATGCTGTACACAAATAAGTATCATGAAACTTAAGAATATTTCCATCGTTAATTACCGCAATATCTCGCAGGCCGACCTCTCGTTCTCTCCAAAGCTGAACGGATTTATCGGGAAGAACGGCATGGGGAAAACCAACGTGCTTGATGCCATCTACTACCTCTCATTCTGCAAGGGAACAATGAGCGCATCCGACGCGTTCAACCTGCGACATGACACGGAGTTTTTCATGATTCAAGGAGAGTATGAATCAGACGGCATGGGGGCCACCGAGGTAGTCTGCAGTTTGAAACGCGGCACAAGAAAACGCGTAAAATGCGATGGCAAAGACTACAAGCGCATTTCAGAACACGTGGGAAAAATTCCGCTTGTGATGCTCTCTCCCGCCGATTCCCAACTGGTGACTGGCGGAAGCGAGGAACGCCGTCGGTTTATGGATATGGTGATTTCGCAATATGACGCGGCCTATCTCAATGCGGCCATCCGATACGAACGCACACTGAAACAGAGGAATGCACTGCTCAAGGCTGAGGAGGAACCAGACAGGGGAGTGATGGATGTTTTAGAAGAAATGATGGGAGCTGATGCGGAAGTGGTGTTCAACGCGCGGCGGAATTTCGTCGAAGAGTTTTCCCCCATCTTCCAACGCCTCTACAGCCGCTTGTGTCCAGACAGCCGCGAGCAGGTCACAATCAAATACGACTCCCACGGGTTTCGCGGAGCATTGCAACCACAACTGGCCTCATGGAGGGAACGCGAACGTCTGGTTGGCTATTCGCTGCACGGCGTTCACAAAGACGAACTCGTGTTGGAACTGAATGGTTATCCAGTGAAGCGAGAAGCGTCTCAGGGACAGACCAAGACTTTTTTCATCGCGATGAAACTGGCACAATATGTTTTTCTCAAACAACACGGAGAAAAACGTGTGCCATTGCTGCTGCTGGACGACATCTTCGACAAACTGGATGCTGAGAGAGTTGCACGCATCGTGGAATACGTTGGTGGAGAGGATTTCGGACAGATTTTCATTACAGACACCAACCGCAGCCACCTCGATTTCATCCTGGCACATTCAAATTTAGACTACAGGCTGTTTTACGTGGAAAACGGAACAGTGGGTCCACATGAGTAACATGAGGAAAGGGCAAACGCAATAATCTCAAATACGCTCATGGCATCATTTGCCTGAACACCAACCAAGTAATAGTAAAAAAATAACTTGACCAATTTTGTGGAGTTAGATGTTATTTTTTCACCATTACTTAGTTCAATTGCCCAACCATACAGTACACTTGAAAAGAAAAACAGAGAAAGAATGGAACGAAGAAAATCAGAACTGCTCGATGACGTGATTATGCGGTTTATGCGTCAGTCGGGCTTGGAAATGCCGCTCAACCAATATCGACTGATACAGTCGTGGGCTGACGTGGCGGGAGAGCTCGTTGCAGAACAAACGAAGGAGATTTTCATCCGCAACCAGACGCTATACGTGCGCGTGACATCTCCAGCAATGCGTGCCAACTTGATGATGAATCGCACTCGACTGACATCGCTACTCAACAAACAAGTGGGGGCTGACGTGATCACGAATATTGCCCTGATGTAGGTTTGTACAAAAAAGACAACTTGGCAAAGCCGATCGATAAACACAGGAAAAGGCTTTGCCAAGTTGTTGTTGTTTGGGGCATCAAATCTTAAATGCGCGCTGCAATAAGGAGGAAAAAACTATCTCCTGTAATCAGGCATTCCTTCCTCCACCCAGGCCATCACATTGGCGGGCGCCTGACGATGTTGGAGCTGGAATTTCATAAAGTCCATATAGGGGGCAACATGGGAGAAGAAGGCGTGATATCCCTGACAGAGGTAATTATGTCCCCTCTCTCCATCGGCCGACGTTGAGAAGCGGTTTTTGGGACATTCGCCATGACAGGCCATGAGAAATTCACACTCCTGGCACTGACGCGTAAGAAGCCGCTTTTTGTTTTGTCCAAATGTGCGTAACGACTGCTGTGATGTGAGATCCTTGAGCGGAGTGTCGTTAAGGTTGCCCAACTTAAATTCGGGGAAGACGAAATGGTCACAGACATAAAGGTCCCCGTTGTGTTCCATGGCTGTGGCATGTCCGCAGGTTTCCGCCAGAGAGCACACCGAAGGGGGCTGTCCCACCCAATTGGCCAATGTGGAATCGAAAATTTGGATGAAGTATTCACCGACATCATGGCGCACCCACTCGTCGAAAATGGCGTTAAGGAAACGTCCCCACGCCTCCGGAGTGATGCTGAAGGGCGTCATTTCAGCAATGGCGCCTTCTATCGGGGAGGCAAGCACGCGGCCATCCGGATGACGAAAATAGCGCTCCACGATTGGAGTAAACTGAATGTAACGGCAACCAATTTCCTTGAAGAAGCGATAGAACTCAAGCGGACGCTCCACATTGACATCGTTGACAACGGCCATGGCGTTCCACATGACATCGTGTCGGTTGAGTGTTCGAATGCCCCTCATCACCTGTTCCCAAGAAGCCTTTCCGAAACGGTTTCGGCGATAGCAGTCGTGCATGTCCTGCGTGCCGTCGATAGAGACACCTACGAGAAAATTGTTTTTCTTGAAAAAGCGAGCCCATTCATCCGTGATGAGAGTTCCGTTGGTCTGAAAGCAATTATCAATATGCTTGTTTCCAGCATATTTCCGCTGCAACTCCAACGCCCGTTCATAAAATTTGACCGGACGCATCATTGGTTCTCCGCCATGCCACGTGAAAAGCACACTATCGGATGTCTGCAACTCGATATACTCTTTGGTGAATTTCTCAAGAAGTTCGTCTGTGATGAGATGGCGTTTGCTCTCGGCATAAAGGTTTTTCTTTTCGAGATAATAGCAATAGTCGCAGGCCAAATTGCAGCTTGCGCCTGCCGGTTTGATCATGACGTAGACGGGGTTTTGAAAGGCGACGTAGGTTTCGGACATGATGCGTGTTGGGATTAAACAAAATGAAAGCCACACAGCACCCTCCTACGAGGCTTTTGTGGGGCTCTCATTTTTAAAAATTCAATATAAGCTGGTTACAAGTTTTTCAACATTAGATGTTGTTCTTTTCAATGTCCTTGAAGTACTTGTAAGTGCCATGTTTGATGTCTTCGCAAGCAGCCTCGTCGCAGACGATGATGCCATGCTGATGCATTTGGAGAACAGAAATCGTCCACATCTGAGTAACTGGGCCTTCGATGGCAGCCTGGAGCGCACGTGACTTGTTGTGGCCGTTGCAGAGGATAAGCACTTCCTTGGCGCTCATAACAGTGCCTACACCAACCGTCAAAGCCGTTGCAGGAACGTTTTCAGGATTGCCTCCGAAGAAGCGTGAGTTGGCAACACGTGTGTCAGTTGTCAACGTCTTCTGGCGAGTGCGGCTGGTGAGGGCGCTTCCCGGCTCGTTGAAAGCGATGTGGCCGTCAGGACCGATGCCACCGATGAAGAGGTCGATACCGCCTGCTTCTTCAATCATCTGCTCGTAGTGAGCGCATTCTGCTTCAAGGTCTTCAGCGTTGCCGTTGAGGATGTGGATGTTTTCCTTCGGGCAGTCGATGTGGTTGAAGAGGTTGGTGGCCATGAATGAGTGGTAGCTCTCTGGATGCTCAACAGGCAGACCAACGTATTCGTCCATATTGAAAGTCAACACGTGCTTGAAGCTGACGCGGCCTTCCTTGTTGGCCTTCACCAAAGCCTTGTACATGCCGATAGGAGAAGAGCCTGTTGGCAAACCCAAAACGAAAGGCTTTTCAGCTGTTGGCTGCGCAGCGTTGATTTTATTGATGACATACTCAGCTGCCCACTGTGACAACTTCTCGTAATCCGGTTCAATGATAACTCTCATGATAAAATATGTTTTTATATGGTTTGATTTTTTAGTCTAACGCAAATTTAGCCAAACTTTATAATTCGACCAAGCAAAAAATGCTTTTCTTTCCCGCGCCACTCAAAAGAAAAAATATTTTGGTAACAGGGAACAGAAAAACGACGTTTATTGGGAAAAGCTATGCCTCTCTCTGCCCCTTTCATGCTTTGTCAGAGACTAGACTGCCCCACGTTGTTCTTCCAAAAAAGCGGCGAAAATCCGGGCTGCCGTTTCAACCATTTTGACACAAGGGCGTTTGGCATAATATGCGCTGGTGCGTTCTGAAGCCTCTGCCGTTTCTGCTTGTTGCTCCTTGGGTTTCAAGCCGAGCAATTCCGCACAAATGAGCGATCCATTCTCATTTTTGAATTTTTCAGCCAACGCCTGCACCACTTTATAGTTGGCGGATTTCCCGGCACGGTCATCGCCCTCTGTGGCTCCTGTTTCGAGTCCTGCCAAAAGAAACATGCCACAGGCAGCGCCACAGGTCATGCGCATGCGACCGATGCCGCCACCGAAAGAGGCTGCCATGCGCAGAGACTGTTCCCGAGTGAAACCATAAAGGTCGGCAAAGGCTGCGACGACCGATTGCGAACAATTGTAGCCAGCCTTGAAATTGGCAACGGCCTGCTCTATTCTGTCTTCAAACATGATTGTTTCTGATTTTTTTGGTTATCTTCGCATATCGGTAGCATCAAAAAAACTTTCCAAAACAATGGCGGCAACGCGCAGACAACGCTGGCGGCCGCAACTGAGACCTCTACAACGGAAGTTTATTTTTTGGGGAAACATTCCCCGACCAACAAATTCCGATGGCGGTTTTCCGAACTCCTACCTATTTTATGCGATTATGAAAAAGATATTACTTATTATGACTGCGAGCCTTCTGACGGCTTGCGGCAACAATTTTGACGAGCGCCTTAAGGACGAGGCCGAACAACTCACCAAGAAGCATTGTCCACAACAGGTTGATGACATCACCACGCTTGACAGCGTTGTCTACGACATGGAAAGACGCACCTACGTCAGATATTTCACACTGGCAGCCGACGCTGTTCCCGTGGCAAAAGAAAACCGTCTGGCCGTGAAAGCAACACTGACGGATGAACTCAAAAACGATGCCAGTTGGAAACGCGTCAAGGACGAAAAAATCAATTTCGAATACGTCTACCGCGATGCCAGCAACGGCACTCTGGCTTTCACCATACGTCTGGAACCTGCCGACTATCAGGCTCGCCGGTGAAAACATTCCCAGAGCCAAGGGCCACCGAATACGCACAAAGCCATTCTTCATACGAAAAAATAACTTCGCAATGAAGAATGGCTTTGTCTATAAGCGGGCAACCTTAAGGAACCCCGTTTTAGGAATACGTGAAAACAACGGAAAGCACTTATGCTTCCGGCTTCATGTTGGTATAAACCGTCTGGACATCGTCAAATTCTTCCAAACGCTCAACCATCTTGTCGATGCTCTCGCGCTCTTCTGCAGTGACGTCCTTAAGGTCATTAGGAATGTAGGTGAATTCAGCACCGATTACTTCGTAACCGTTTTCTTCCAAATGGCTCTGTATCTGTCCGAAGCTTTTCGGATCGCCATAGATGGTGATGCTACCTTCTTCCTCATCTTCGTCATATTCGTCTTCCACACCATAGTCGATGAGGTCGAGAATCATTTCGTCCATATCAATGCCGTCTTTCTTCTTGAAAGAGAAGACACACTTGTGGTCGAAGAGATAGGCCAACGAACCCATTGTGCCCAAATTACCATTGAATTTATTGAAGACAGAACGAACGTCACCAACAGTTCGCGTAGGATTGTCGGTCAGCGTGTCCACAAAAATGGCAACACCGTGAGGACCGTAGCCTTCATAAGTCATTGTTTTGTATTCGCTCTGGTCTTTACCCATTGCGTTCTTGATGGCACGCTCGATGTTGTCCTTCGGCATGTTCTCACGCTTGGCCGTGGCAATGATGGCACGGAGAGCGGGGTTGTTCTCAGGTTCCGGACCGCCGGCTTTTACAGCAACGGCAATCTGCTTGCCGATTTTCGTAAACGTCTTGGCCATGTGACCCCAACGCTTTAATTTGGTAGCTTTTCTATATTCAAAGGCTCTTCCCATTGGTTTTTATGTTTTTGTTTGTTGTATATTCTGGTAAGTAATTGTGAAAGAATAAGTTGATTAACTTTGACAAGATATAAAGATATAATTCCTTACCCTTCAAAATTGTTCAAGTTATTTTTTACCATTATGTATAATAATGCTTGAATATGCTAAGCAGAAACAATCAGCGCAATTTTGCACCAAGTTGCTTTTCGAGATTAGCGATGATTTTACTCATGACGGCATCCGTCTGCTTGTCGTTCATCGTCTTGGTCTCATCCTGCAGCGTGAAGTTGACGGCGTAGCTCTTCTTGCCAGCCTCAAGATTCTTGCCTTCGTAAACGTCAAAGAGGGTGACGCTCTTGAGCAATTTCTTCTCCGAGGCACGAGCAATCTGCTCGATTTGGGCAAACTCAACACTGCTGTCAACAAGCAACGCCAAGTCGCGGCTCACTGCCGGATATTTGCTAATTTCGCGGAAGCTCACGTCGCCCTTACGAAGTTTCTTCATGAGGAGCGTCCAAGCAATATCGGCATAAAACACTTCCACCTCAACTTCAGGCATAAGGGCTTTCTTCAACACACCGAGTTCCACGTAAACGCGACCATTGCGGTCGGTGACAGCTAAAGATTTGCTGAACAAATCGCTCTTGCCATCGGCCACCTTAAACTCGCGAAGCTCAACACCGAGTCTCTGCAAAATGCCCCACACGTTGGCCTTCAATTCATAAACGCTTGAATTTTCATCGGGATGCGCCCAAGAACCTTCAACACGTTTACCCGTAAGCCACAAGCCCAAATGACATTCTTCCGTGTAAGGAGCAAGTGGTTTTTCAGGATTGCGCTTACTGGCATTATAATGGTAGCAATTTCCAAACTCAAAGAGGCGCAAGTTTGTCTGTTTGCGATTGACATTGTGCAACACCGTTTCCAAACCTCCGAACACAAGCGTCTGACGCAAAACGCCAAGATCGGAACTCAGCGGGTTAAGCACGCGCACAAGACAATCTGCTGTTTCGTCCGTCAGTTCTTTATAATAGGCCTCCTTGGTGAGGGAGTTGTTCAAAATTTCATTGAATCCCTGACCAATCAACTGCTCAGAGATGATGTTCTGCAACTTATTGGCACGGTCAACATCCCCCTGAATGGTCAGGCTCGACTTGACAGAAGTTGGAATCTCAACATTATTGTAGCCATAGACGCGCAGAATATCTTCAACCACATCACAAGGACGCTGAACATCCACACGATAGGCAGGAATTTCCAGACGCAACCCCGTTGTAGATTCGCTCAGGACTTTCATATCCAACGAAGTCACAATGTCCTTGATGACGTCAACAGGAATATTCTTGCCAACGAGGTCGTGAACATATTGATAATTGAGGTCAACGAGGAACGACTTCGTCAATCCAGGAGCCTCCACGTCTTTGATGTCCATGGCAATCTGTCCGCCGGTCAGTTCTCGAACCAACATAGCAGCCTGCTTCAAGGCATAAATCTGTCCGTCAGGATCAATGCCGCGCTCAAAACGGAAAGAAGCATCAGTGCTCAAACCATGACGGCGGGCGCTCTTACGAATCCACGTGGGGTGGAAATAGGCGCTTTCCAAGAGCACGTTCTTGGTGGTCTCATAAGTGCCAGAACCCTTGCCGCCAAAAACGCCGGCAATACACATAGGAGCCTTTGCATTGCAAATGGCAAGGTCGCGCTCAGAGAGTTTGTGTTCTTCGCCATCAAGCGTCACGAAAGGCGTACCCTCCGGCATCGTGCGAACAACCACCTTCTTGCCCTCAATCATATCAGCGTCAAAACAGTGTAGCGGCTGGCCATAGGCAAACATAATATAGTTAGTCACGTCAACCACGTTGTTAATCGAACGGCAACCAATAGTCTCCAATTTTTCTTTCAACCATTCAGGGCTCTCGCCAATCTTGCAATCCTTGATGGTGACCGCACAATAACGTGGGCAAGCTTCTGCATTTTCCACCTCAACTTCAATATCAAGGTCGTGGTTGTCAACGCTGAAACCGTCGGCATCCGGACGATGCAAGCTCGTTTCATAGCCATTGCGACGCAACCAAGCATAGAAATCGCGGGCTACGCCATAATGGGAGCAGGCATCCGCACGGTTTGGCGTGATATCCACTTCGATGACATAGTCGCTTTCGAGCTTGAAATATTCAGCTGCGGGCATACCGACAGGGGTATCCTCCGGCAATACGATGATGCCGTCGTGGCTGGTGCCAACACCGATTTCGTCTTCAGCACAAATCATACCGAGACTTTCAACACCGCGCAACTTCGATTTTTTGATAGTAAATTCCTGATCTCCGTCATAGAGCGTTGTGCCGAGTGTGGCCACAATCACCTTTTGTCCGGCAGCCACATTATGTGCTCCGCAAACAATCTGTACAGGGGCTTCCCCTCCGAGGTCAACAGAGCAGATGTGCATGTGGTCGGAATTGGGATGTGGCTCGCAAGTGAGCACATGTCCAACGACCAAACCGCGCAGCCCGCCCTTGATGGCCTGCACCTCTTCAACGCCGTCAACTTCCAGACCTATACTAGTCAGAGCGTCGGCCACTTCGTTTGGAGAAAGACTGAAATCAACATATTCTTTCAGCCATTTATAAGAAATATTCATGTCTGTTTACTGATAATTCTCTTGTATCTATACGAACCGAATCTCTGCATCAAGAATGCCGAGATAACAGCCCATTATAATTGCGTGGCAAATTTAGCATTTTTTCTTGACACTTAGGGGCGTTTCTACTTTTTTTTGGGGAAAGCGAAGGCGGCACAACTAAACAGAAGTCCACGTTATTGTCGAAACACCTGTGCGAACGTTGGGAACTTTCCCCTAATATTTTAATTTCCCATATTTTCCCTTATACCACAACTGCCAGGCATTGACCATATTTTGCCAAATCACATAGGCGCCTGGAGCAACTGCGGCCAAAGGATTCAAAAATGTCAGCGTGAGCCAAATCCCAACCACCGTATTTTTCTGGCCAAGGGCCTGTCCCGCACTGATGCTCGCACCAAACGGCCGCCCCACGGCTTTGCCGATGGCAAACTGCGCAATGGTCACAACAAGCGGCAGGAGCAACAGAAGCGCCAGTAGCCATCCGCCCACTCCGGAATGGGTGATATTTTTTACGGTGACTCCCGTAACGATGGAGAGATTGATACACCACAAATAGAAAGCGAGGTTTTTCCGGCACTTTACTTTTTCTACGAAGCCTGGCACCACCCTGCGACTCAGCAAGGCCAACAGCAAGGGGACGACCAGCACCACCGTCACGTTGCGAAACACCATCAAGAAGGCGGAGAGGAACGTTATGTCTGCGCTCTTTTCAACCATCGGAAAGAATAGGGGAATAATCACCATGGTAAAGACATTGGCGATGATGGTGTAAGTGGTAAGCGAACCGATACTGCCACCTAACTTCTCTGTCACCACTGGCGCGGCTGCAGCCGTTGGACAAATGACACAAATGAAGACGCCCTCCAACACCAGTTTTGTATCGGCATTAGAAGTAAGGCAGATGAGAGCGACAAAGAGTGCGGCGAGCGAAGTGCGGATGAGTTGCAGAATGAAATGCCACAAGCGTGGTTTCATCTCCCTGATTTCGATTTTGCAAAAGGTCACATAAAGCAAGGTGAACAGCACGTAGGGCATCAAGCCAGCAACAAATGGGCCGGCAATTTCGCCAAAGGGTTCAAGGACGGAGATGTTGGCGAAAAGCAGATAGACCACTGTTCCCACCATCAGCGAGCATGGCAACGACCATTTCTTGGCAAACACAATGATATTCATATTTCTTAAATCTTGATTCTTCTGTTTTCTTCCTCAGCATCGGCCCCGCAAGTAGGTGTTCAAAATCATTTTATAGTATCCATGCAGGGGATGACCAGTCTAAACTAATATTGAACACCTACTTATCATCAAGCAGAGTTGCTGCTTATTTTTCATCGGTGGCACTCAAAAAAATAACAGGGAGCGGATGCAGAATTGCTGATTATCCTGCACCCGTCCCCCCATCATTATTTTTTGTTTTTGATTCCGAAATCGTCTCCGGGATAAAGCGTTTCCCACCATAGTTTCTGTCCCTTCAGCCAATAAGCGAACCAGGCAAAGATGGTGTTCTGCCATGCTTGGCGCTTGGCATAATTGGCAATGTAGTGGTTTTCACCATCCACCTGAACATAGCTTACGGGGCGACCAAGGATGCGCAAAGCCGTGAAGAGCTGCTGACTTTCGTTGGTTGGCACGTTTGTATCGGCCGTTCCATGAAGCAGGAGCAGGGGCGTGTGGATTTTGTCGGCATTAAAGAGCGATGACTGCTTGGTGTAGAGGTCGGGATTGTTCCAAGGGAAACTGCCATACTGGGCTGTCTGTCCGTAAGAATATCCCCAGTTTCCGCCACCCCAATAGCTGGCAATGTTTGAAATGCCAGCATGAGAAATGGCCGCAGCAAAAATGTCGGTGCGCGTTTGGAGATATTGCGTCATGAAGCCGCCATAAGAAGCACCGATGCAACCGATTTTCTTACCATCGACAAAACTGTGTTCCTCCACGAATTTCTTCGTGCCCTCAATGATATCGTCTGCTGAACCCTGTCCCCAGGTGTTGACGTGACGCGCTGCAAATTCCTGTCCGAAGCCGATGGCCCCGCTGGGTTCCACAACGTAAACGACATAGCCTTGTCCGGCAAACACTTGGAAGGGATATGGAAGGAATTCCAACTGCTTCGTTGTCGGCGTGCAACCGCCGTAATAATAAACGATCATTGGATATTTCTTCGTTTTGTCGAAATTGACTGGAAGCACATAGAAGCCCTTGATGGTGTCGCCTCTCGAAGATTTGAAATCCCAGTCGTTGACCTCTCCCAATGCCACGTCGCCAAAGAGCTTATCAAAACTGATGTCGCCAATCTGCTTGGTTTTTGGCTGTTCTGAAGAGAGGGTGCAGAGATACATGTCGCGAGCGCGGGTGCCAGTCTGTCCGAAGAACACGGCACGCGGAGTGCTCTGAGCCTCAGCGATAGAGATGCCGCCCAAACAAGTGACGGGGAGCTTAAAGCGGGTCACCTTGAGCGTTTTCGGATTCAAACGGAAATAACTGATGTCATAACCATCGTCGGCCTTGAAATAAATATTGCCGTCGCCATACGACCATGTGAAGCTATTAACCGATGGTTTGAAATTCTTCAAGATTGGCTCCACTTTTTGGGTGGCAAAGGTGTATCGGTAGAGACGATAGTCGAATCCGTTCGGAATCATGCCCTTAGGCACTTCGTTTCCGATATTGTCGAATGCCTGCGGAGAAGCCGAGATGAGCAGCCGCTTGCCGTTGGGCGAATATTTCAGACCATTCAAGAACGTGGCATCACAAAAAACGGTATCCACCTTTCCCGTGTAGGCATCCATTTCAACTACCGTCTGGCGATTGAAAGGACGTTTCGTGGCGTCAAAGCGGTCAAAACTCATCATGAGGCGCTGGCCGTCGGAAGAGATGTCGTTGAGCCAAACAGAAGTTTGGCCAAATGTTAGCGGCTGCATCTGATGGGTTTTGAAATCATAACGGTATAAGGCGTTGCGATTGCGCCAGCCACCCATGCGGTCGTCGGGTTCTTCAATGCGCTTGAGGCCCGGAACGAGTTCATTACGCCCCTCTATCGTACGCGAGAAAATGGCGTAATCTTCCTTGGGCGAAAGCGTGAAGCCTCCTGCTGGCAGATTTGTGGCCACCACTTCCTCAGTCAAAGTTTTCGGATGGAACTTCACCATTTCGATGCCCTTGGGAGTTTCACGCGTGAAATAGAGAATGTCGCTGTGGTGCAGCCAACTATAACGCAAAAAAGCGCTGCTGCGAAGGATATCTTTTCCCGCATTGAGATCCGTTAGCACTGAGCGGTAAACAGCCGAACCATCGGGCTTCATATAGTAATACCCCGTCAAGAGATATTGTCCAGATGGAGAAAGTGACACCTGACTATAGTGTTCGCCCTCGTTCATCAGTTTGACGGTGTAAAGCTTCTTCTGGTCTTCGCCGACTGTCAATCCTTCCAAAGATTTGCCAGTAACATTGACCACAAACGAGTCGCGGCTCTCTGGCTTGGCCATATTGACTATGGTGATTTCTGTGCGTCCTGGTGTCAATTGCAAATCGCCAAGCGATTTTTCCTCACCGTTGACATAGGTGCGTTTGTTGCTCATGTGGGGCACGGAAACCGACACCTTCATGAAGCGGTCGGCATTCAATGCGAAACGGAAAGCCTGCATCGTGCAGACATTCTTTTTCGAGCCAGCAGACAACATTGTGCCTTTGACAATCTGGCTTTTGAAGTCATTGCCCTTCACAATCAGTGAAGCGTTTTCCTTCATCACGCTCTGGGTGTCGAATGGTTTGCCCTGCAAATTCAAGGAATCTGTTTGATAAGGAGCGTGAAACTCCATAGCAGGCGTACAACGGGCCGTGTTGACACTTATTGTGTCGGCAGACATGGCCGTTAGCGCACACCAGCCTAAAAGGGGTAAGAATGACATTTTTAGTTTGTGTTGTTTGTGTGTTTGTGAATGATATTTTTTACCGGGCTCGCCGGCAAGCTACTTTCATCTATTATTCTTGCGGGATAGACAGGCAGATGTCTGAATCCATTTTTCTCAGAAAAAAATCCAGATGCCTCGTTCTCCACTCCAAAGCGCCCGAAAGCTGGGAGCAAGCGCCCCACCTCACTGTCAGCCCTCTCTCAATTTCTGAAAATCCTTCTTTCTCAGCTTGAACGAGTTTGTGAGATACTTGTCTCTGACGACCTGATTGTCGGCCAATTCCTCTGGCGTTCCCTGAAAAAGGATGCGCCCCTCAAAGAGCAGATAGGCGCGATTGGTGATGCAAAGCGTCTCTTCAACGTTATGGTCTGTGATAAGAATGCCAATGTTGCGGTCTTTGAGTTTCCAGACAATATATTGGATATCCTCGACAGCAATGGGGTCCACACCAGCAAACGGTTCGTCGAGCATAATAAATTTAGGGTCGATGGCCAGACAACGGGCAATTTCCGTTCTTCGGCGTTCGCCTCCAGAAAGACGATCGCCATAGTTTTTCCTGACCTTTTCCAAGCGAAACTCCTTAATGAGGCTCTCCAACGATTCGCGCTGTTCCTCCTTCGATTTACCAGTCATTTCAAGCACAGAAGCGATGTTATCCTCCACGCTCATTTTCCTGAACACAGAAGCCTCCTGCGCCAGATAGCCGATTCCGGCCTTGGCACGTTTGTAGACTGGAAAGTTCGTTATCTCCTGGTCGCCGAGAAAAATGCGGCCACCATTGGGAACGACCAATCCTGTTGTCATATAAAAAGAAGTGGTTTTTCCAGCACCGTTCGGCCCCAAGAGCCCAACGATTTCTCCTTGCTTCACATCAAAAGACACGCCGTTGACAACTGTTCTCTTGCCATATTTTTTCACCAGACCTTCCGTGCGCAAAACCAAGCGCTCTTCATTGGAAGTTTCTGCGGGCTGCAATCGTATATTGTCCATCTTATTTTATTCTCAAGTGATAATTCGTCTTCTCATTGGTTTCCAGCGTCTTCAGCACGCTCTGCCTTCTTGGCTTCATTCCAGATTTCGTCCATTTCAGCGAGCGACATATCTGTCAGCTGACGACCTTGCTTAAGCGTATGCGCCTCCAGATAGTTGAAGCGGCGGATGAATTTACGGTTGGTCTTTTCCAGAGCATTCTCTGGATTTATCTTATACAATCTGGCCGCATTGATGAGTGAGAACATGACATCGCCAAATTCCTTCTCCATGTCATCTTGGTTTCCCTGCTTCGCTTCAACTTCAAATTCGGAAATTTCCTCCTTCACCTTGTCCCACACCTGCGTGCGGTCTTCCCAGTCAAAGCCAACGTTGCGTGCTTTATCTTGTATGCGATAGGCTTTTATCAGCGCCGGCAAAGCGTCTGGCACACCGCTCAAAACCGTTTTGTTTCCGTCTTTCTCTTTCTGTTTCAGCAATTCCCATTGTTCGCTCACAGCCTGCGCCGTATTGACGTCTGCCTGCGCCTGTCCCTCTGGCGGAAAGACATGGGGATGACGGAATATCAATTTGTCGCAAAGATGGTTACACACATCCGCCATATCGAACGCACCATGCTCCGAACCGATTTTTGCATAAAAACAGACATGCAACAACACATCGCCCAACTCCTTACAGATGTTGGCGTCATCGTGCTTCATGAGTGCATCACAAAGTTCATAGGTCTCTTCAATGGTGTTTGGCCTCAGGCTCTCGTTGGTTTGCTTACGGTCCCAAGGACATTTAACGCGCAACTCATCAAGAACATCCAGCAGACGTCCGAAGGCCTGCAACTTTTCTTCACGTGTATTCATATCAACATTAAGAATATTCCGATTTCTTTTTCCGGTGGGGCATAAACGCGCACACCGCCCAATTTATCTGCATGCAAATTTACAAAATAATTACCATGTGGGCTGCAAACTTTCAGATATCGCTGCATCCGCCTTCGTTTTTTCATCGTACTATCATATTTTTACTGATTACAAGGACCGAGAAATACATAACAAAAACCTCGTTCGCGGAATGCCAACTTTAAGCACCACAGCCATTCTGCGCCCCCACTTATTCCGCAACAGTTCCCCCACTTAAGCAGAAAGAATACATACAGATCAAAAATCAACCACCTCGTAACGTAAATTAATGTTTTTCCATCAGTCAATAATCAGAAAATGAGTAAATTTGTGATTGCTTTAATCTCCAAGAAAACATGACCAAGCCACAAAACATATTCATTTTCACACTCTTATTTTCTGTTTTACTGGTCCCCAACGACGCTTTTGGCAGAAAAAAAGACCGCAACAAACATGGACGTGAAGACATTGGCGCCATGCTTGAACCCGACGCCATGCCGATACGGGCCATACAAGACCGCAACGCCCTGGCTGCGCAAAGCATGCCTTTTTATACGCATAAGGGAAATATCAACACGAAATACAAAGAGGGCATTGACGTTTCGCATTACCAAGGCACCATTGACTGGCAACGCGTGGTTGGAAGCACGAACATCTCCTACGTTTACCTCAAAGCAACGGAAGGGGCCAACTATGTGGACGACACCTACCGGCGAAACCTTACTGAAGCCCGACGTGCCGGATTGAGCGTTGGCAGCTATCATTTTTACCGCGCCAGTGTGTCGCCGCAGGAGCAATTTAACAACATCGTCAGAAATATCAAGCCGGCGGAGCAGGACCTTGTCCCCATCATTGACATTGAGCACCGTGGCAACGTTTCTGAGGAGCAGTTCATCAGAGACCTGACAGAACTAATCAAGAAGGTTGAACAGTATTACGGCAAAAAGCCATTGCTCTATTCCTACCAGAATTTCTACAACCGCCATTTCCTGGGGCTTTTCCGCCACTATCATTGGATGATTGCAAAATATCAGTCGGAGAGTCCAGTGTTGCTGGACGGGCGCGACTATATTATGTGGCAGTACACGTCGAAGGGAAGCATTGACGGCATCAAGGGCCACGTTGACCGCAGCCGCATTATGGGAAACCACAACCTCCAGACGCTTGGGATGTAGCGAACAAGCCAACAACAGGATTTTTCACAGACTGGCAACTGGAGGCTTTTCATGTGTATAATGGAGGTATTCTATAATGAAAGAATCAACGTAAGGAAATAATCCAGACCACCCGATTTCCGTTTTTCTAGAAAACGCTATTAATTACTTAACCCTCATTAAAACGCTCACCTAAGCAAGGATGAATAAATTCAAGATACATTCGGACTTTGCCCCTATGGGAGACCAGCCGGAGGCCATCGCGCAACTGTCGCAAGGCATTGCAGACGGCGTTCCTGCCCAGACGCTCTTGGGGGTCACTGGCTCTGGAAAGACCTTCACCATTGCCAACGTTATCGCCAATGCGGGCAAACCGACATTGGTTTTAAGCCACAACAAGACCTTGGCAGCACAGTTGTATTCTGAATTTAAGGGATTCTTCCCAGAAAATGCGGTTGAATATTACGTGTCGTACTACGACTATTACCAGCCAGAAGCCTACATCGCTTCAACAGATACCTATATAGAAAAGGACTTGGCCATCAATGAAGATATAGACAAACTGCGCTTGGCAGCGACTTCCGCGCTTTTGTCGGGCCGCAAGGATGTGGTGGTGGTGTCATCGGTGTCTTGCATCTACGGTATGGGGAACCCTTCGGCGTTCTATGAGAATGTAATTGAACTGAAAGTGGGAGCGCAAGTATCTCCCAACGTCTTGCTGAGAAAGCTCGTTTCCAGTTTATACACCCGAAACGACGTGGCGCCAAAGGCTGGAAATTTCCGCGTGAAAGGTGACACGGTGGATATTTATCTAGCTTATGCCGACGAACTGCTGCGCGTTTCCTTCTGGGGCGATGAGATTGACGGCATTGAAGAAATTGACGCCTTGAACGGTTACAAACTGGCGGAATTTGAGGAGTATAAGGTTTACCCGGCCAACCTATTCCTGACTTCCAAGGAAACACAGGAAATGGCTATCCGAAAAATTCAAGACGACCTGAGGGAACAGGTGGCGCTCTTTGAAGAGGAGGGGAAAACGCTTGAGGCTAAAAGACTGCAAGAGCGCGTCAGCTATGACATTGAAATGATCAGAGAGCTGGGGCACTGCTCTGGCATTGAAAACTACTCCCGATATTTTGACGGGCGCGAAGCGGAAACACGCCCCTACTGCTTGCTGGACTTTTTCCCTGATGACTTTTTGATTGTCATTGATGAAAGCCACGTGAGCGTTCCGCAAATCCGTGCTATGTATGGAGGCGACCGTTCCCGAAAGGAGTCGCTGGTCAACTATGGATTCCGCCTGCCTGCCGCCATGGACAACCGCCCACTGAAATTCGAGGAATTTCGCGAACTGGCCAAGCAGGTGATTTATGTCAGTGCAACGCCCGACAATTATGAACTAAATGAAAGCGAAGGCATTGTTGTCGAACAGGTTATCCGCCCAACTGGCCTGCTTGACCCGCAAATAGAAGTGCGCCCGACGGACTTTCCCGTTGACGATCTGATGGACGAAATTCAAAAGGCCGTTGGGAACGACGAGCGAACACTGGTGACGACGCTGACAAAGCGAATGGCGGAAGAACTGACGGAATATCTGCTTAAAAACGGCATATCAACTGCCTATATCCATAGTGACGTTGACACCCTGGAGCGTGTCAAAATCATGGAGGACCTGCGGGCGGGAATTTACAATGTGCTGGTCGGTGTGAACCTACTTCGCGAGGGACTTGACCTGCCAGAGGTGGCATTGGTGGCCATTCTCGACGCAGACAAAGAAGGCTTCCTCCGTTCCCATCGCTCGCTGACACAAACCGCAGGACGCGCCGCAAGAAACGTCAACGGACGCGTCATCATGTACGCAAAAAAGATTACGCCTTCGATGCAACTGACCATCGACGAGACGGCACGACGACGCCTGAAGCAAATCCAGTTTAACGAAGCACACGGCATCACGCCAAAGGGCATCAAGAAGAACGTGAAGACCAACGAGCTGGCCCAGATGAGACAGAACGATGCCGAACAAAAAAACGCTCCCAAACCATACGGCACGGAAGAAAGGACTGTGCATGTTGCAGCAGAGGATTTTTCTGCCACATACGGGAAAAAGAAGTCAGAGACGACTGAGGAGCGCATCGAGCGACTGAGAAAGGCGATGAAAGAGGCTGCCGCCAGACTGGACTTCATTGAGGCCGCACAACTGAGAGACGAACTGCTTGCGCTTGAAAAAAAGAAATGAGGCAAAAACGCTTTAACACCTATTTATAATAAAATATGAGATTCTTGATATTATCAGACATACATGGCTCACGTCCGATTTTGGAAAAGGTCATGAAATTTTACGATAATGGACACTATGACATGCTCCTATTGCTCGGCGATTTGCTGAACTATGGTCCGCGCAACGGTGTGCCAGAAGGACTTGACGCACCAGGAGTGGTTGAAATTCTTTCAAAATACCAGAAAGACATCGTTGCTGTCAGGGGCAACTGTGACAGCGAGGTCGACCAAATGCTCCTCCCCTTCCCCATCATGAGTACCTATGCTATCGTTGCCGATGGAAAACACCGCATCTTCCTCACACACGGACACATCGTCAATGAAGGCAACCTTCCCCAAAAGGGCAGTTGCGAGGTGTTTTTTTACGGCCACACACATTTGTGTGGCATCAATCCTTCTGAAAACGGAGGCCCCGCTATATGCAACACAGGGTCGCCCACATTCCCCAAGGGTGGCAACCCGTCAACATTCGCCACGCTCGAAGACGGCGTCCTGTCGCTGAGACTCCTTGATGGAAGCGTTTTGAAGCAACTGAGGGTGTACTAAGAAAAAGGGCGGCAACATTACTCGCTGGCACCCAAAACAACGCTGGCAAATGCGTTTTTTAACAAGAGAATAAGGGGATACTGAAAAAATCGCTACCGCCAAAGCACATTATCTGATTTGTTTTGAATAACTTTGCATGCTATGGGTAGAATTCTTGCAATTGATTATGGTAAAAAGCGCACAGGGTTGGCTGTGACAGACCCCCTTAAAATAATTCCAGGCGGTCTGACAACAATCGACACCAAAGACCTCATGAAATTTCTGAAGGACTACATTGCGCGCGAAAATGTTGAGAGAATCGTGATTGGATGGCCGACACAGCTAAACGGCTGTCCGTCTGAAAACGCAGCGCGCATTGCCAATTTCATCAAAGCGTTTGAACGCGAAATCCCCAGCCTCCCCATCGTTCGCTATGATGAGCGCTTCACATCGACCATTGCCCACCAAGTGATGCTTGATGCCGGACTCGGGAAAAAACGCAGGCAAAACAAGGCGCTGGTGGACGAAATCAGTGCGACGCTGATTCTGCAATCATACATGGGAAGTTCAATGATGTAAATCAAACTGTGACGTGTCCCAAACACCGGTTTTGCCAGCCGGTTTATATCCAAGAAAATATGTATAACAAAGAAATATGATTTTACCAATTTACACATACGGACAGCCTGTGTTGCGAAAAACGGCTGAGGATATTACCATGGATTATCCTGAACTGCAACAACTCATCCAAGACATGTTTGAAACGATGGACCACGCCGACGGCGTTGGACTCGCCGCCCCACAAATTGGCAAAGCCATCCGCTTGGTGGTAATTTCCCTCGATGTCATGAAAGATGATTTTCCTGAATACAAAGACTTCCGCCACGCCTATATCAACCCCTATATCATTGAAACGGACAACAGCAAAACGGAATCAATGGAAGAAGGCTGCTTGAGCCTGCCAGGCATTCACGAACCAGTGCGCCGCCCAACACGCGTTCATGTCAAATATATTGACGAACAGGGAAATCCTCACGATGAATGGGTTGAAGGATTCTTGGCCCGCGTTATGCAGCATGAGTTTGACCATCTTGACGGACACGTTTTTGTCGACCACCTGTCTGCCCTGCGCAAGCAAATGATCAAAAGCAAAATTTCTGCCCTGCTGAAAGGGAAGGTGCGTTGCAGCTACAAGACGAAGGGCGCGAAATAAACAGGCCGGCACCCGCATCAGACTGACGCACCCTGGAGTCTTAGTTCCAGCATCGCCGTTGGGCGAATGCAAGTCAGTCGACAGAAAACATTTGAAATTCCATACGGTTTGTTCATTTTCCCTAAACCCGACCAATATTGCGAAGGCAGTGGCACTCAGCCATTGCCTTTATGCAAGTAGGGAACAAAAACGATTCCTGTGTTTCATCCTTCCAGAAAAACCTCCATGACAAAGGCCAACAAACAGATAATGGCAACGTGGCGCAAACGTCTGACTGCCACCATTGCGTCGGCGCTTTTCTCCGTATGCCCGCTTTTATCACAAATAAACACCGACCAAGTGGTTTTCATGGGAAGGAGTGCCCTGGCTTCAAGCGATTATCTGACCGCCATCCACTATTTCAACCAGGTCATTGAGGCCAAGCCATTTCTGTGGGAGCCTTATTACTTCCGTGCATACACCAAATTTATCCTTGACGACTACACGGGAGCGGAGGAAGACTGCACGAAATCCATCAACGCAAACCCGTTTCAAATTGGAGTGTACCAGTTGCGTGGTCTTTGCCGCATCCGCCTCGAACAATACGATAAGGCGGCAGAAGACTACACCAAAACCATTGCAGAAAAACCACAAGACGAGGGGGCATTATACAACCGCGGACTATGCCATCTGCAACTCAAAGAATATGACAAAGCGCTGAAAGATATTGACGCACTGCTCAAATTCAAACCGAATTTCTACAGAGCCTACGCTATAAAAGCACAAATTTCTCTGGCGCAAAAAGACACCGTACAGGGCATCAATTACATTGACAAGCTCTTGAAAATGAATCCTGAGAATGCCGATGGATGGTCGTTTAAGGGAAGATATGCTCTTGAAAAAAAACGCTATGAGGAAGCCGATTCGTGTCTTTCCATCGCCATAAAACTACAGCCAAACAACTACGAATGCTATCTGGCGCGTGCCCTGGCCCGCCACGGGATGAACCTGTTTGGAGACGCCATTGCAGATTACGACAAAACTATTAGCCTCGTTCCGCAGCATTTCGTGGCACACTACAACCGCGGACTTCTTCTGGCCTTGGTCGGGAGCAACAACAAGGCCATCGACGATTTCTCGTTTGTCATCAACAAGGAACCCGACAATGTCATGGCCATCTACAACCGCGCCCTACTGAGAAAAGAAACGGGAGACTACCGCGGAGCTGCGGCTGATTTCACTGAAATCATACGGCAGTTTCCCAATTTCACCTATGGCTACTATGCCCGTGCCGAATGCCGCAGGAAATACGGAGATGTGCGCGGTGCGCTCAACGATGAGAGTGTTGTGGCACGCGCCAATTTAGACATGTTCTTCGGCAAATCATCACGTCGCTATCCCGTCAAGCGTTGGCGACAAAACAACGACCACAGCCTCGACAAATACCAAGAACTCGTTGAGGATGCCGACAACGACTCCACAGGGTCGGCCTACGGAAGGATGCTCTCTGCTGATTTGTTTGGACGTGTGCAGAACAAAGCGACCGACAAGACGCTGATCCGCCCATTCTTGTTCACCTTCAATGCTCCGGCTGCCAACAAAAGATACCGGTCTGTTGCCTTCGTTGAACAAGCGGCTGAGATTTCGCAAAAGATGGCAGGTGTTGCACCACTTGAATTCTCTGCGGAATACGCACACAGCAGTTCCGATGAAAGCCAAAAGGCCGACAGGATAACTAATTGCAAGCGTTTCAAATCTGAATCCGACAGCCTGTTTGCACAGTCGGTGATTGCCTCAGACAGATATGATTACCCTTTGGCCAACAAACTGCTGCAGAAAGCGTCTGACGCCAACAGCAATGCCAAAATGAAATTTGTGCTTGACATCCAAAAAGCCACAATTTTATATTTCGAGTTTCTGGCTTCACAACCATCTGCCACACCGGCCATCGCCCCCAACGCAAACCAAAGGGGAGGCCATTTGACTGATGACCGACTGGCTGCTGGCAACAAGGCAACACTCAACGCGGCCGCAACAATATTGAAGAAGTTGGCAAGCAGCACGGAACTGCCCAACCAATATGCTCTATATAATTTAGGATGTATCGAAGCCAAGACGGGAGACACGAAACAGGCCATCAAATATTTTTCAGAAGCCATAAAGGCCGACAAAATGTTTGCAGAAGCCTACTATAACCGCGGACTGCTCTTGCTCGAACAAGGCGAAAAAGACAAAGCACGTCAAGACCTCAGCAAAGCGGGAGAATTGGGTTTGTATAAGGCATACGCCATTCTCAAGGGGGGATTCTGATGAATCACGTGGTCAGAAACTAAAAACTCTGTTGCCACACCTGTCATTTAGCCCCAAAAACACTGTTTTAAAGTCGCACCAAGCAAAAGTAATGGAACGCGAAATTGTTTTTTTATGATTCATAAGACAGAAGCACTTCCTGCTTTGGATTTACAAAAGAGCACGGAAGGAATCCTGCCAAACAGTTTTGCCAACCAACTTACATAACAAATAAATTCTACCAACATGGCAAGAAAGAAAAAGCCGTTACCACTACTCGAGAACATAACTATCACTGACATCGCAGCAGAAGGAAAAGCCATCGCAAAAGTTGACGGCCTGGCCGTTTTCGTTCCGTTTGTCATACCTGGAGATGTTGTCGATCTTCAAATCCGCCGCAAAAAACACAGTTTTGCAGAAGCTGAAGCCGTCAACTTCCACCAGTATTCCCCCGACCGCGCAAAACCATTCTGCCCGCACTTTGGAGTATGCGGCGGTTGCAAATGGCAGATTCTGCCATACGAACTGCAACTACACCACAAGCAGAAACAGGTTGAAGAAACCTTGCGGAGAATTGGCAAGGTGGAACTGCCGGAAATCAACGCTATTCTCGGAAGCCGGAAAACACAAGAATACCGAAACAAACTGGAATTTGGATTCTGCAACAAAAAATGGCTGACAAACGAGCAGGTGGCCTCAGGCGAGGTGTTTGACAATATGAACGCCGTTGGGTTTCACATCACGGGAGCCTTCGACAAAATTCTGGACATTGAAGAATGCCATCTGATGACAGACATCAACAACCGCCTGCGCAACGCCATCCGCGAATATGCTTTTGAAAACAATCTCTCCTTCTTTGACTACCGCGCCCAACAGGGACTGCTGCGCAACATGATGATTCGCACATCAACAACAGGCGAATTGATGTTGCTGATGCAATTCTGCATACACACACCTGAAGAAGAGGCCCAGGCCAAAGACACGCTTGCATTCATCCACAAAACATTCCCAGAGGTGACCTCTCTGCTTTATGTAAACAACACGAAATGCAATGACACAATTGGCGATTTGGACGTCTGCACATATTTTGGAACAGACCACATCTACGAAGAAATGGAAAATCTGCGCTTTAAGGTCGGTCCGAAAAGTTTTTACCAGACAAACTCCTTGCAGGCATACGAATTGTATAAAGTGGCCAGAGAATTTGCGAGCTTGACGGGCAACGAACTCGTTTACGACTTATACACTGGAACAGGAACCATCGCCAACTTTGTGGCTCATCAGGCAAAAAAAGTCATCGGCATTGAATATGTCCCGGAAGCCATTGAAGATGCCAAGGTGAATGCAGAATTAAACCACCTGAACAACACTCTGTTCTACGCTGGCGACATGAAGGACATCCTCACACAGGATTTCATCAACGAGCATGGTCGCCCCGATGTCATCATCACCGACCCTCCACGTGCTGGCATGCACGCCGACGTCATCTCAACAATTCTCTTTGCAGAGCCAAAACGCATCGTATATGTGAGCTGCAACCCTGCCACGCAAGCACGTGATCTGACGCTCCTTGACGAGGCATACCGTGTCGTAAAAGTACAACCTGTCGACATGTTTCCTCAGACGCACCACGTTGAGAATGTCGTGTTGCTCGAAAAGAGAAACAAGGCGGAATAAAAAAAGTAAACCGATAGCAGAGTCAACCTCCAAAAGCCAACATCCCAATGACCAACGTCCACCGACACAACAGCCGCTTGTCTGCACGCCTGCAGCCATTGGTTGCAGAGGCCGACTCTTCAGCGTTATCCTGTCTGCTGAACCAGTTGAGCCACAGCGAATTCAGAACGGCGAGCTACATGCTTGCAGAAGAGTTATTGCCTGCCATGACGAACCCATCGGCTTTCATGACTCTTTTCTTCGACATCGTGCCACAAAAGCCAAAAGCCTATTTAGGCACATTTCTGAAAGCCGCAGCCAAACTGCATGCCAAAGCGTTGCTCAACCTGAAAGACGAACGTCTCCACCAATTCTCTGCAGGGTGTTCTGACATTGACTGCCGGAAAATATTAGACAGCCTGCTCCCGGTCACAAGTCGCCGCGAAGATGCCGACATCCTGCTTGACGAATTTGCCAAAGACACAGAATTCCGGCTCAACGCTCTTCAGCGTGCAGAAACCAATCTCTGCTACTTCCTCCTGTTTCAAAACCTGCGGCAAGAGGAAGAAAACAAGGATTTGATACGACACCACTACATCGTCCTGCTGAAGAAAGACAACAAACGGGCATACAACATGGCAAGCATCATGCGTCATTATTTTGACCTGCAAGACCTACCTGGACAATTTTCACTGAAACTCCAGAATTATGAATTGAGCCGTTTGGAAATATCCTACGAAACATTTACAAAAACACTTAACCAATAACACCACACAAAACCTAATCTCAAAAAATGAAGAAGTCATTTTTATTGGTGCTTCTCGGAGCCACCATGTGTTGCACAGCAATGGCGGACAAGAAACCGTCAAAAAAACCTGCTGCAACTACCACGAAATCGCAATCTGCCTTCACAAGCGGACAAGAGGGACTTTTTGGCGTGTTGAGACGTGATGCCGACTACTTTTTCGACATCCCCGATTCCCTACTCTCCAGACGCTTCCTGGCCACGGTGCGTTTCACTTCCACACCAGCAGGAACAGGGAAATATGGCGGCGAATCTGTGAACCAGCAAACCGTTTATTGGGAACCAGCGCCAGGAAATGTCATGCTGCTGAGGTCTGACCTCATGGTCAACATGGGAAATTCGATGGACGCCATCGACCGCGCGGTCAAAACGAGCAACAACAACCCCATCATCGGCACCTTCAAGATTGAAGGACACAGAAACGGACACTATCTGGTCAAAGTCACGTCATTCTTCAATGAAGACAACCCTGCCCTGGGTGTCAGTCGGGACATCAAAAAAGAATTTGGCCTGCAAGGATACATGCCGCAAGCATCATACATTGAAAGCATCAAGACATTCCCCTTAAACACGGAAATCAGAATGATGAAGACATGGATGACTTCTACCACCAGCACCATCGCTGGCTCAAACACGGGACGTGTCACCCTGGGACTCAACATCTCCTTTGTTCTCCTCCCCAAAGACCCCATGATTCCACGCCTCTTCGATCCACGCGTTGGCTACTTATCTGACATATACTATGTCTTTGCCGACAATCAGCAGCGCTCTGAAACAATGCGTTTCATCACCCGCTGGCGTCTGGAGCCGAAAGACAGCACCGACATGGAAAAAATGAAACGCGGCGAACTGGTGGAGCCCAAAAAACCAATTGTCTACTACATCGACCCCGCAACGCCGAAGAAGTGGCGCCCCTACCTCATCCAAGGTGTCAACGACTGGCAAAAGGCATTTGAACACGCCGGATTCAAAAACGCAATCATGGCTAAAGAATGGCCTGTCGGCTGCGACAGCATGTCGATGGAAGACGCCCGCTTCTCTGTCATCCGCTATTATGCATCGCCCATTGAAAATGCCTACGGACCGCAAATTCACGATCCACGAACGGGCGAAATCATTGAATCACACATCGGATGGTATCACAACGTGATGCGACTCTGCCACGACTGGTATATGATTCAGGCTGGATGTGTTGACCCCGAAGCCCGCAAAATGAAACTCAGCGACGAACTCATGGGACAGCTCATCCGCTTCGTGTCGTCACACGAAGTTGGACACACATTGGGACTTCGCCACAATTTCGGTTCGTCAAGCACAGTGCCCGTCGACAGTCTGAGAAACAGAGCCTGGCTGGAAGCCAACGGACACACGCCGTCTATCATGGACTATGCCCGATTCAACTACGTGGCACAACCGGAAGACAGCATCACGCACGCCGGAATGTTCCCCCGCATCGGTGACTACGACTGCTGGGCTATCAAATGGGGATACACGCCGATGTGGAATGCCTACGACGCTGAAAGCGACCACTGGGAACTGGAAAAGATGACCAGCGAAACGCTGCGGGGTAACCGCCGTCTCTGGTTTGGCGACGGGGAAACCAACACGACAAACGACTCACGCTGTCAAAGAGAAGACTTGGGAGACGATGCTGTGAAAGCAAGCGAATATGGTATCTTAAACCTGAAACGCATCATCAAGCAGCTCCCAGAATGGACTTATGAAAGCAATGACATCTACGGCAAAAACCTCTCGTCAATGTACGACCAAGTCTTGTCACAGTTCAACCGCTACGCCAACCACGTGGCAGGAAACATTGCAGGCGTCTACAAAGACTATAAAACGGTGGACGAACCGGGAGCTGTATTCACCAACCTCTCACGCGAGAAACAGAAATACGCGCTCGATTACATCAACCGACATATATTCACCGAACCGACATGGCTCATTAATGTGCCTTACATGAACCGCCTGATGGCAAATCCGCAAGTCCTGACCATCGGTATCGGACGCAACGTGATGGGACATCTTCTCAAATCGTCACGACTTGAGAAAATGACACCCGAATATCCGCTAAACGACTTTCTGAAAGACCTGACCAACATGTTGTTCAAGGAAACAGCAAGCGGTGCCAAGACCACTGAATACAGAAGAGCTTTGCAAACGACATACGTGACAACGCTCGTTGGATATTACAAAGGCGGGGACGTCACAAGTCCAACACACGCCAACATGCTGAGCGCGTTGCGGACGCTCTCCTCACGTCTGAAAGTTGCACGCGCCGCCGATCAAGCAACACGCGACCACTATGCAGCGCTGACCGACATCATAAAACGTGCCTTGACCGTGAAATAAGAGCAACAAGCCTCTCAAAAAAACGTTGAGAGTATTCCAAAAACTCATTCCGTTTTTAAGGAATGCTCCTTTAAACAACAAAAAAGATGTGTATCCTATCTTTAGCGATACACATCTTTTTTTTGCCCTACGACAATAACGACAAAATAAGTAGGCGTTCTATAAGCATCCCATTCAGGTCACATTTATCAACCAAAAGACGTACGAGTTAAAATTATATTCTTGTCTGCGCGACAGCTCAACGCTGAAACGAAACTTGAAAGATTATGAAATAACGGTCGAGCAGAACAATGTCATTGGTAACATTCTTGAAGAATGGCTTGACAAGTGGATGACAAGCAAGGGCATCGTGCACATTCACAACGAGAAGCAGGCATCACCTGACTTTTGGCTCAATCCTGATGATCTTAACAGCGATTGGCTTGAAATAAAATCGTTCACGGGTAGTCCCAACTTTGACGTGGCAGCCTTCCGTAGTTTTATCAATCTCATTATAGACAAACCTTGGAAACTTCACTCCAAGCATCTGCTTATCAAGTACAAGAGTGAGAACGGCATCGTAACTATAGAGAAGTTCTGGATGAAGAACCTTTGGGAGATATGCAGTACCAGCAGTGTTTGGCCAGTCAAGGTGCAGTATAAGAACAAAGTTATTGTGAATATACGTCCCTCAACATGGTATTCCGATAGTTCGGAATATCCCTCATTTGAGTGCCTTGAAGATTTCTTGGCAGCTTTGGAAGAGACCATTTATCGCTACCACGACACACGAAGCACTATAGCTGAACATTGGAGCGAAAAGGTCTGTAATGCATACAAGGCTTACTACGGAAAGACGTTGAATATTCCTCGTTGGAACGACATCAAGAGTAAGTACATCAAGGAGAAAACCGAGGAATAGCAACTCATGGAAGTTCGGAACAAAATTTGGGAAGAGTTCAAACAAGCCAAGGCCAACGTGGTTTGCATACGCCGTTATAACAGCGTACAGCGGCAACTTAACGGTGTATATCAGATTTTTATTGCTGTCTGTGCTGCTGTTGGAACGTTCTCATTCGGATTTAGCGATAAGATTCCATTCATTGCTCTACTTTCTATTGCCATCGTCTCGCTCGTTAAGGCCATCTTTCCTCAAATCATTCAGCCAGAGCAGGAACTTTGCGAACTTGACAACATCATGGACTATTATAATTCCTTCATGAATAAGATGGAGGTATTCTTCTATCAGCTCGACAAGGAACAAAAGACCGATGACGAGGTGATGCAAAAACTTTTTGCGTTGAAAGAGGATGAGTGTAAAAGGCAGTCTAAGATGAACAAGCTAATACGCTGGATTCCCAGTCGTATGCAGAAGAAAGTAGATGCAGAAGTGCAAACATATATAGAAGAAGTACATTTTAATATCTACAAACAAGATGAGCAACAACAATAGAAGCTATTCGCCAAAGCATGTATATATCAGTTCTGGTGACGATGTAAAGAAAATTCAGGGTCAAATGCCATCAGCTATAAATACACCTCCACCCCCTAAACCCTCCAAATGATATGCCCAACAATAATAATCAGACACATCAGCGAGAAACACCTACAAGGGTGAAAACGCCACCACCTCCAAGACCTAAAAAGTAATTATCATGCCCAATAGCGAACCAAAGCCACAGCAGAAAAGTCCATCAAGAGTGACTACTCCGCCACCTCCACCCCCCATTAGGAAATAAGAATCTCATCAAGACTGAACAGAAATAGTATATGCTACCATTTCGTCTTAATGTTAGGTTATAGCCATTTTATTCTATGAACTATCAAGAATTACAAGAAGCAAAGCAGACGTTTAGGTTTCACTCTCTGGAAAAGGACTATAAGAATGTCTATAAAGCCAGGGAGGACTTTGTACGTAGATTTAGCCCCCAGAAGATAAACGCTATGACTATCGAAGAAAATGTCATAGGCAAGCAGAGTAAAACAAGTTTCTGTTATTTGATAGAGAGAACGTTAGAATCCTTAGGGCGTATAACAGGACAACCGTCTTAAAAATTTGGAATCTGGTATTCCCCAGAAGTACAGAGATACAAATATGACCCCAAATTTGGAAAAGACTGCAAGGATGCTTTCTTGGGTGTAAAGAATGCTATTTGTGCTCTCATTTTTTCTGGTGAAAAGCACAATTACGATGAGATTATTGCGAACCCCTTAAATGCTTTAATCAAGAGGAAGATTCTGTCAGTTTACTTCCCCGAAGAATATTTGAACATCTTTTCCGAAAGGCATCTTGACTATTATTTAAGGTCACTAAATCTTGATACAAAGGAGTTGATGAAATCCAATATCCTGTACAAAAGAGATGCGCTACTTAAATTAAAAAAACAGCGACAAGGACATGAAGAAATGGAGCATTAACATGTTTGCCGTATTTTTATGGTCGCATTATCCTAAAGCTCCTTTAAAAAGCGAGGATGCCGTTTGTGTAATTTGAGGTTGCGCCTTTGGTTGTGATGCTGTTGGAGAATGAATGAGAGGACGAACTGGGCGAGGCGTAGAAGCAACGGATGGAGAAACAGGCTTTGCCTTGACTTGTGTTGGTTTTGGGTGCAGTTCATCCAGGTGTCTTCAATCTTTGACACCATGTACTTTCTGCCAATCTCAGAAGCCTTGAATACCGAAGCATTCTTGCAATTTAGAAATTCTATTTTCTAAAACAGCATTCCTCAGGGTTTTTCTTTGTCAGCGTTTCCTTGCTACGACAGTTGATGTTAGCCGCATTATTCCTCGTATTTCAAGGCCTATGCTTTTTAGCGCATCTGGGAGGAGACTCGACTGCATCTGGGACGAGATACAACCGCATCTGGGTCGAGAAACGAACGCATCTGGGAGGAGATACGAACGCGTCTAGGGCGAGATACGGTCGCATCTGGGACGGCGTTCGCTAACAAATATAGAAATTGATTTATTGGGGACGTTGCACCATGTTTCATTAGGTGTTGCCATGTCACTTACACTATGTAGTGGATTTATACCGATATCCCCCTGGCTTCTGGCGCGATTGTCGTAATATACAATTAGGAGATTGATAGGTCTAAAGATTTTTAAATACTCCTTTAAAATCAAACCACAGAACAACAAAAAAAAATGTGGTATCTGCGTTTTTGCAGATACCACATTATATTTTTTCTTCTGAAGAGAAACTTCAGAAATAAAGAAGTGACTCCTATAGGATTCAAACCTATAACCTTTTGATCCGTAGTCAAATGCTCTATTCAGTTGAGCTAAGGAGCCAGTTGGCGGTGCGTACGGGACTCGAACCCGTGACCCCATGCGTGACAGGCATGTATTCTAACCAGCTGAACTAACGCACCATTGTTTTCTCTTTATTTTAACTTCGCTATCTCTCTTGATTGCGAGTGCAAAGTTACAACTTTTTATTATACCACCAAAGCTTTTGCGCTATTTTTTTCATGCCTGCTATTATTTTTTTCAGAGCACTCCATAAAGTCATGAAATTGCATCTCCTTATGACATGTTTAGTTTGCAAACAGCAGCGCTAACCTTTATTCTTTAATATTCTCTCTCTCCAAATATGTGGGTTCCGATTCTGACCATCGTACTTCCCTCTTCAATAGCGATCTTGTAATCGCCACTCATCCCCCATGAACGTTCACAAAATTCCGGCCTGTCTGAAAAGTAAAGCGACTTGGCCTCTTTGTAAAATTCATAGGCAGTGTGGAAATCACGACGTATGCGGTTTTCATCATCCGTGTTTGATGCCATGCACATCAAGCCACATATATTCACATGATGGAGTTCACGCCATTCGCCACTTTCGAGATATGCTCTACACTCATCAACCGTAAACCCAAACTTAGTCTCTTCCTGAGCGACATGAAGTTGGAGCAAACAAGGAATGACGCGATCACAACGGCGTGCTTGCTTGTCAATCTCCAATAATAGCTTATGGGTATCTGCTGCATGAATCAATGAAATAAATGGAGCAATATATTTAACTTTGTTGGGCTGCAGATGTCCAATGAAATGCCACTCTATGTCTGTTGGAAGAACCTCATGCTTTGCCACCAACTCCTGTGCGCGACTCTCCCCGAAGATTCGCGCTCCGCCATCATAAGCCTCCTGTAAAGAAGACACTGGATGGAATTTTGAGACCGCCACCAGCGTTACGTTTCCGGGCAGTCCGGCCATCGTTTCAGACAGCCGTCTCTGAATCTCTGTCATAATAATATCGTTAAACAAAAAAGCCAAAAAACGGCCACGACTCTATCGCGAGCATAATGGCTGTTTTTTGGATTTCATATTTTCAATAAAGGCAACAGAACGCCCCCGAGCCATCTTGACCGGTTCAGGAAAACCAATTACGATGTTCTCGAAATTGCTCATATCGCTATTAATTTCAACTACTTACTATTCATATTCAGGCTTTGCCTCCTTGTTCTCAAACTCAGGAGACTGCTTGTATTTAAACACATCCATAATGGGAGTTTCCATAACAGAAGCAATTGTATAGTCCATCATAGAACCCTTCATCCCCTCGTCGAGCCGGTCAATCGCACCTCGCAAATCTGCAGCCTGGATCAACACGTTTTGAGATGTCTTCTTTTCCTTCCCGCTTTTTTCATCAAGCGTAATGAAAACCAACTTAGCCTTAAACCAACGGTCGGCACTTTCCTCTATTGTTTCAAAAAACTCTGCATAACGGGCACGTTTAATGTCTGACACCTGAAACTCACCTGTCATGAAAGGAGAGACCTCATCTATAATTCTTTTTTCTGCCTCGGTAAAACTCAAAGCATCAACCAAATAGGGCTCATTCACTTTCTTCACGAGACCATTCTCCATGGTCTTCTCGTATTTGATCTTACATTCAAACCACTCGTTATTCATATTCTTTCATTTTGATTTCGGAGTGCGAAGTTACTGCAAACCAAGAGAAGGAGCAAATAAATCCGATTTTATTTTCGCCCTCCTCCCAAGAAAACGAGCAACACGACAAGCATCTTGCACTACAAGGCATCTGCATCAAATTGGAACGGCAGCAAATCGCTAACCGAATCCAGACAATAAACACGGTTCGCACCATAAAGCAAAACCCGCAAAGGATGGTTATAGCGATGCTGCGTCTCTATCAAGACCTGCCGACAAGCGCCACAAGGCGTTATAGGTGTTGGCGTAAACTGACCTTTCTCGTTCTTAGCCGCTATCGCAATTACCAAAGGGGTTGCCTCCGGGTATCTGGCATTAGCATAAAACATTGTACAACGCTCTGCACACGTACCGGAGGGATAGGCGGCATTTTCCTGATTGCTGCCGCACACCACCTCACCATTATCCAGGCTAACCGCCGCCCCTACACAAAACTTTGAATAAGGAGCATACGAATGTTCACACATTTCCTTTGCACGAATCACCAACGCTGCGTCCTCTGAAGACAAATCCTCAAATGCACAAGACACATAACTTATATTTAATGACAACCTCTCCATAATATCTATTTTAGGTTAGTTTGAAAATTTGATTTTAAATCCTGGCTCTAAATAGGATGTCAAAGATAGTGCGAACCGAGAGCAGAGCGTCAAGCTTGCTTGAACGCTATGCCGAGGTGATGCCTATCTTATGCAAAGATAGTGCGAACCGAGAGCAGAGCGTCAAGCTTGCTTAAACGCTTTGCCGAGGTGATGCCTATCTTATGCAAAGATAGCACAAGCCCCCCACACAACAAAAACAAAACCGAAAAGTTTTTATCTCCCGTAAGACTTAAACCTCTTGAAAAAATTTGTATATTTGCCATTGCTATCAAGCAGAACGACTCTTGTCCAACAACAAGAATCCCAACAAGAACCTAACCTTATACTTCATCAACCATGAACGAAATTTTAAGCAAGCAACAATTCTCCGAGAATGTATATAAATTCGTCATCAAAGCACCAGCCATTGCACGCAGCAGGAAAGCTGGCCATTTTGTCATCATCCGAGTTGACAAACACGGCGAACGTATTCCTTTGACCATTGCAGAAGCTGATACTGCAAAAGGAACGATTACATTGGTCGTGCAGCGCGTCGGTGTTTCCTCAGACAAACTGTGTGCGATGAATATAGGAGATTGTTTGGCCGATGTTGTCGGACCACTTGGAAAACCAACACATATAGCCAAGTTCGGCACTGTCATCTGTGCAGGTGGTGGTGTTGGTGTTGCCCCCATGCTCCCCATTGCAACCGCCTTAAAAGCCGCTGGCAACCGAGTTGTTACAGTCCTTGCCGGAAGAACCAAAGAATTGATCATACTGGAAAAAGAAATGCGGGCCATTTCCGACGAACTCGTCATAATGACCGATGACGGTTCGTATGGCAACAAAGGCTTGATAACCGAGGGCATTGAAAATATTATCCAAAAGGAAAAGATTGACAAATGCTTTGTTATTGGCCCAGCCATCATGATGAAATTTGTATGCCTGCTTACAAAGAAATATGAAATCCCGACAGACGTGTCTCTTAATACAATCATGGTAGACGGTACGGGTATGTGTGGCGCTTGCAGAATAACGGTTGGAGGCGTTACAAAATTCGTATGTGTCGACGGACCGGAATTTGACGGACACCAAGTTGATTTCGATGAAATGCTCAAACGCATGAAAGCCTTTAGTTCTGAAGAACACGAAGCAAGACTATCTGAGCACCTCTCCACCCCACATCATGTAGACACAGCAGAGCTTGACAATAAAAACGAAGGAGAATACAATGAAACAAATTGCCAGGCACAGCCAGAAGATGAAGACAAATCACGAAATGCCGAATGGAGAGTGGCCCTACGAAAGTCCATGCCGCCACGCGAGCGCATGGCCATTCCTCGACAACAGATGAACGAACTCCCGCCAGAGGTACGTGTACACGAACTGAAAGAAGAAGTAAACCGTGGATTTGATGCACAGACAGCACAGCTGGAAGCCAAAAGATGTTTGGACTGCAACAATCCCGGATGTGTACAGGGCTGTCCTGTCGGCATTGACATACCACGTTTTGTCAAACATATTGAACAAGGCGATTTTGCAAAAGCCTGTGTAACTATCAAAGAAACAAGCGCTTTATCTGCGGTATGCGGTAGAGTATGCCCACAAGAAAAACAATGTGAAAGCCATTGTATCCACCTTAAAACCGGAGGCAAAGCTGTGGCCATCGGATATTTGGAAAGATTTGCCGCTGACTACGAAAGAGAACACACGAAATCAACGCCTATATCGAACCGACCAACTAACGCGCCCCATGTTGCCGTTGTCGGCTCAGGCCCAGCTGGACTTTCATTTGCTGGTGAAATGACACGCAGAGGATATGCCGTGACAGTATTCGAAGCGCTTCATGAAATCGGAGGTGTCTTGAAGTATGGCATACCTGAATTCAGACTTCCCAACACCATCGTTGAACACGAGATCAAAAGTCTTGAATCCCAAGGAGTCACTTTTGTAAAAGACTGCATCGTTGGGAAAACCATCTCAATCAACGAACTTAAGGCTGATGGCTACAAAGGCATCTTTGTTGGATCTGGAGCAGGACTTCCCAACTTTATGGGAATACCTGGTGAAAATGCCATTGGAGTCATGTCATCCAATGAATACCTCACACGCGTCAATTTGATGGATGCCTCCAACGATGAAAGTGACACTCCTGTACCATTCGGAAAACATGTTGTCGTTGTTGGAGGAGGAAATACAGCAATGGACTCTGTTAGAACTGCCCTACGCCTGGGAGCGAAAACCGCAACAATTGTATACAGACGTTCTGAAGAAGAAATGCCTGCACGTGCAGAAGAAGTACACCACGCAAAAGAAGAAGGCGTGCGTTTCCTCACCCTTCACAATCCAATTTCATATACAACAGATGAAAGCGGACACGTCAAAGAAGTCAGACTTCAGAAGATGAGACTTGGAGAACCAGACAGCTCTGGAAGAAAACGCCCTGAGCCAATACCTGGCGCAATCGAAACGCTCGAAACAGACTTGGTCATTGTAAGTATTGGAGTATCTCCAAATCCAATTATCCCTAAGTCTGTCGAAGGTTTAAAACTGGGAAAGAAAAACACCATCGAAGTCGACGACAATATGCAAACCTCAATTCCACTGATCTACGCTGGCGGAGACATCGTTAGAGGAGGAGCAACTGTCATTCTTGCTATGGGAGACGGAAAACACGCCGCCGAAGCGATGGATCGACAACTCAATACACAACAGTAGATGCTTTGATACTGATTCCAAACATCTCCACAAATCAGGAATCTACATACCCCCGAGAGTTCAGCATGACTTTCGGGGGTATTTATATTACGATATTCCCCCCGTCTTCTTCTACTGTGCTTGCGACTGCATAATCTTCTGACCCCGACAAGACGAAGGCAGCACGGCGCGAAGCCCTCACGCCCATACGGGCAAAACAAAGAGCATTGCGGACGCGACGAAACAACGCCGCATTGGCCCAGTACGAAACAACGCCGCGTTAGCACGGTACAAAGAAACGAAAAGCCCTCCCAGCAATCTTGCTGGAAGGGCTTCCACTTGAAAATAAGATGGCGGCGACCTACTCTCCCGCTTGCGCAGTACCATCGGCGCG
>OOAE01000015.1_pt1 | contig 153730 bp, 214 predicted proteins | sample 1671271 | NCBI WGS metagenome assembly OOAE01 (sample SAMN06348139, study PRJEB24527) | human gut metagenome | biome: human gut; feature: ankylosing spondylitis patient; material: feces | host: Homo sapiens | place: China | collected 2015-10 | reverse complement strand
GGGGCAAGGGCATGGTCAAGATCCTGCCCATCCTGATCGGTGTGCTGGTCTCCTATGCTGTGGCTCTGGTCACCGGTGCTGTCAACTTTGAGGCCATTGCTGCAGCCGACTGGTTCGGCATCCCCCTGCACAAGAGTGCCATGGGTCTGTTTGCCATCGACGGCAGCCCTGAGTTCATCAGCGCAATGTTCACCATCATTCCCATTGCACTGGCAACCATGATGGAGCATGTGGGCGATATCGCTGCCATCAGCGCTACGGTCGGCCACAACTATATCAATGATCCCGGCCTGAACCGCACCCTGATGGGCGACGGCCTTGCCACTGCCATGGCTGGTCTGCTGGGCGGCCCCGCCAATACTACCTACGGTGAGAACACCGGTGTTCTGGCCCTGAGCCGCATCTACGACCCGCTGGTCATCCGCATTGCCGCTGTGATGGCTGTGATCCTGAGCTTCAGCCCCAAGTTTGAGGCCGTCATCAACACCATCCCCACCGGCATCATTGGCGGCATCAGCTTTGTACTGTACGGAATGATCTCCGCGATCGGTGTCCGCAATGTGGTCGAGAACCGTGTGGACTTTACCAACAGCCGCAACCTGATCGTTGCCGCTGTCATCCTGGTCTGCGCACTGGGCTTCAACTCTGTGGGCGGTCTGACCTTCGCTGTGGGCGGTGTCTCCATCAACCTGTCCGGCCTGGCCATTGCTGCTATCGTGGGCATCCTGCTCAACGCCATCCTCCCCGGCAATGATTACGAGTTTGATGCTGCCAACGGTTCCGATGCTCCGAGCAGCGGCAACCTGCAGGTCTGAAAAATAAATAGGAATAATTCTTAAAATTAGCCTTGACTAATCTGGGAATCGTTGCTATAATAGGCTCAGAAGCAAGGCCCCCTGTACCAGAGGAGAGGCCAAGATCATAATGAAAAACAATGGAGGATATTCCTATGAAAAAGTATGTCTGCACCGTCTGTGGTTATATCGCTGAAGGCTCTATCCCTGAGCAGTGCCCCGTCTGCAAGGCTCCCGCATCCGCATTTGTCGAAAAGACCGGCAATACCTATGTGACCGAGCATGTGGTCGGCATCGGCAAGGCTGAGGGTGTGCCTCAGGAGATCGTTGACGGTCTGCGCGCAAACTTTGAGGGTGAGTGCAGCGAAGTCGGTATGTACCTGGCCATGGCCCGTGTGGCAGAGCGCGAGGGCTACCCCGAGATCGCTGAGGCTTACAAGCGCTATGCCTACGAGGAGGCTGACCACGCATCCCGTTTCGCCGAGCTGCTGGGTGAGGTCGTGACCGACAGCACCAAGAAGAACCTGATGATGCGTGCTGAGGCTGAGTGCGGCGCATGCTCCGGCAAGATGGACCTGGCCAAGAAGGCAAAGGCCCTGAATCTGGATGCGATCCACGATACCGTCCACGAGATGGCAAAGGACGAGGCTCGTCATGGCCGCGGCTTCGAGGGCCTGCTGAAGCGCTACTTCAACGTGGAGCTGTAACGAAAAAAGCTAAAAAATACAATTGTAAAACGCAAGTTTTGCTGTTGGTCATAGGATAATCTGTTCAAATCTGTTCTTAACTGTTTTTATTGGTTGAGAACAGATTTTTTTGTTTTGTGGGCAAATCGTGGGCAAAGACCTTTGATTTGACCAGTTTTGACCTCTTTTCCAAACCTTGCCCACAAAAAGCTTGAAAGTTGGCTTGTGGCCTAGAAAAATCAGAGGTGGGAAAATTCGCCATTGTGGGCAAATCGTTGACACCAAACATCGGCCATGATAGAATCAAGTCAGATGAATAGACTAAGTGAGCAAAGGAGTGATATCATGGGTACCATTAGAAAAAGAGGCGACAAGTGGTCGTATCGAGTTGACCTTGGTGCTGTCAATGGTAAGCGTGTGCAGAAAGAGAAAGGCGGCTTTGCCACAAAGAAAGAAGCGGCTGCCGCAATGACTCTTGTAGAAAATGAACTGCTTAAAACAGGTGAATATGTAGAAGCAGAACAAAAAATTACAATGCAACAACTATATGAAGAGTTCATTGAAGAGGAGGCTCCGCTGACTCGAAAATATACAACCATTGTTCGCTACAAGTCACTTTATAGAAATCAAATAGAGCCTGAATTTGCTTCAAACTATCTATATCAAATTACAACTGAACGAATTCAAAAATTTATCAACTATAAAGTTAAAGAAGAGAAGAATAAAATGTCTGGTCATTCTGAACAAGGGCTAAGTGCGGCTTATGTTCGCAGTGTTTATAATTTTCTTCTTGTGTTATTTGCTCTTGCAAAGAAAAAGAAATATATCAAAACCAACCCAATGGACGATGTGACTCCGCCAAAAGACTATCGTGCGTATGGCAAGGAGATAAGATATTATACTCAGCCGCAAATCGAATGGATGGATAAACGATTCCAGTCAACAAATCTATACACGGCTTACCAACTTGGTTTATATCTCGGTGTTCGTGTGGGAGAGTGCTTTGCACTGCGATTCAGCGATATAGACTGGGACAATAAAACCATTCAAGTTGGGTGTCAGCTTCAATTCCAAGATAAAGTATGGAGCCTTGTCTATCCTAAAACACCAAACTCTTTGCGCAGTATAAAAATGAATCAAAAACTAATCGACTATCTGAAAGCCCTTCAAAATAAATATGCAGAAAATAAAGAGCTGTTTGGTGCTGGCTGGAAGGGAAGTAACAAGGTCATGGATCGTCGTCCAGAGTTTTATGGAAAGCCAGCTGTGTTAATTACCGTTGATGATTTTATCAATGTTAAACCAAACGGCGAAATGTATGTGACTAGCTCAGATAAAACTCTTGCTCGCATTTGTAAGAAAGAAGCTGGATTTGATTTTAAATTTCACTATCTCCGCCATACTCATGCTACTATTCTTGCAAATAAGGGAGTCAATCCACGATATGTTATGGAACGTTTAGGACATGGCAAGATAGACGTTACTCTTAAATACTATACCCATATTACAGACGAAATGCATGAGCAAGTTGCAGCTATTATGGATACGGTTATGGGAGAGCAGGAGGTCTTTGATAGAAATAATAAAATCAAGGACGGAGAAGATATTTCTGAAATGGCAATTCTTCCGGATACAGAAGACAATGATGAAAAAGAATGATTGATTCTATAAGGCGTGGGGCAACCAGCGCCTTTTTTGTTTGCTATCGCTTACAGCCTGTGATATAATATAATCAAAGAAAAACGGAGGCGAGAACTATGACGAATCCTTCTGTGAACTACGAAGCTAAAAAGAGGATCGTACAGGCTGGCGAGAGCCGCATATGTAATAACTGGGTCAAACACACAGATATCACGCCACAGGACTTCCTAGATGCATTAGAATGGGTGTGCGAAGATCCGTTTGATGAAGAAGGTCGTATCACTCGCGAAATCGGTCTGGAACAGAATAGAATTGTTCGCCTTCAAGTTTTTAGAGATGATAGTACCGGCCTTATGAGCCTTGTGGATATCGAAGTACTGAAGAAACCATTACCGCATCGTTGGGAAGGCGCATGGTTTGCTGACGGATTCTACCGCAAGATTTTGTTGTCTGCAAAAGAACGGGTATAAAATAAATCAGGAGGATATCAACGATGACTATGTGTGAGAAGCTCGGTTTCAAATCTGTAGTGCGATACAAAGGTGTCTCCATGAACGTTGATATGGATGCTGTTGTAGAAGAAGCCGAGAGACAAATTAAAAAACAACACGATCGTGACGTAGAACTATCAAAAGGCACCGGCATTGTTGATCCATACTCTCATTATAGCGACGAAATGATGTATCAGCTGGCGTATGAAGCTATCACTTGGAAGATGCTTAGTGCCGAAGCAAAGCGACAGTTTGACGCGACTGGTGAATATGACTATATTGATGCCCTTGAACCAATGTCTATGGAAAAAGAAGATGCTATTATTAAAGCGCTTCGAAATCTTCGCAAGCAATATGTCATGTACGAATTAAACCGTAATACTCCTGAGCACGAACAAAATTATTTTGAATATAAAGCGAGACATGACCATCTTTGTGAGCTAAGAAAACCATTTGTAATGCGGAAAGACCCGAACTGGATGTATAAGCTTGGGCCACTACCTGAAGAGGAAAAGTAATATGAAACCAGATGATGGTCGTCCAGCTAAAACTACAAGATGCGACAAAAAACGTAGTGAATCTATTCTAAAAAAGCGCAGAGAACAATATATCGGCTCTGTCATAAATGGATGGAAAATAACTGACGTTTATAAAAAAGAAGGAGAACGAGATTATTTTTGTACTGGGCTTTGCCCTTTATGTAATCGTCCAGCAGAGATGCGTTTGTCTCAAGTGAAGAAAATCAACAAGTGTAAGAAATGCACGAATAATATTGCCAAGCCTACTGAGGCAATTAAAAAGATATCAAACGTAGACGGTTCTAGCTTAACGTCTATAAAGGCGCGACTCGAAGGAAAGATAAATCGCAATTCGACCACTGGTGTGACGGGTGTTTGCAAAGATGGTAGCAAGTATAAAGCGGCCATAACATTTAAAGGCAGGCGAATCCACCTTGGTATGTATGAAGATATTAACGATGCAATCAAAGCACGAAAAGAAGCTGAGAAGATGATATATCAAAAATATATTGATCAGCATCCTAATTGGGAACAAGAGATGAAGGAAGCTCTTAAAGCAATGAAAGGTGACAACTCTAATGAACAATCCGGCAATACTTGATATCGCACTCGGTTTTATTCTACACAAACATAGCCGGGATGAATTCGGTCGTAAAAATAATAAAGCGCAGGCCATTCGTGAGATGTCAGACGAAGAGCTTGCAGCACTCTTAAATGAGCTTGTCGCGCAGCAAGATAATTGCCCTCACACGGTTGGCGGCTGGAAAGAATGGTTGTCTGAGAAAATAAAATAAATGCTAAAAAATGGGGTACCAGTCCAATTAAGGATTGATACCCCATTCGTTTTATATCAGCTCAATATCACTCGGCTCTACATAGCCCGATACATTCACTGAGATTGGATACTTTCCGATGCGGCTCTCAAGATTCGTCACTCGATAACGCCCGTTTACAAGTTTCCCATCAAAAATATACCATTCACCAGAGCGGCGCATACCGCAGTGTGTTTGGCTGTTTGAAAATAATACTCCGTCTAATTTAATTTTGTCTCCTGCACGAAATGTATTCTGGTTATCTGCCATCAAAACGAACCCCAAGTAACAGGCCCACAGATGCCATCTGCAGCCAGCCCATGTCCTTTCTGATACTCAATCAGCTTCGCCTTGGTATTCGCGCCAAAAATGCCGTCAGCCTTAACACCAAGATGCCGTTGTAGTACAGTCACAGCATAAGAAGCGCCATTCATAGCGTCTTTCGCACCCTGTCTGATAGTCGGCATAAGATTGGTTACGCTAATATATTTCGTGCCGGATTTACTGATCCAGCGGCTGCGTGTGGTGCGCACATCAACATGAACAAATCCGCTCGTAAGCACAGCACGGCTATAATATCCAATACCGCCACTCTTGGCAAAGTAGGGCAGGGAAGATATATATAGTGCAATCCGAATTGGGTCAACACCCTTGATCCAGATATCAGCGGCAGTACCAAGGCAATGCTGGCTACGAGGGCTTCCACCGATGGAGATATTATAAGCAGGAGTACGATACCCAGAGTTGATGTGGACAGGAGCACCGAAGTGAGCACGGATCTGTTCCAGCACTTCAATCAGCTGATTATCGACCAGAACTGTATCACTCTTATCGGAGCAGGCGAATTCATAGACGGAAAAATGAGCCGACACCTTTTTGTTCTAGTCCTTCTTCATAGAGTATGTAATAACACCCATTTCATTACACCTTCAATTCTTTTTGAACTCGTCCTTGATTTTATCGTTCTGGATGTCCATCTCTTTTACAGCGGCCTCGATCATGGTCTCGATGGTCGGAGTGATCTTCACACCCAGACGCTCCAGAGCTTCCATAACGTATTTCTTCTTGTCAGCCTTTTCGATAGCGCCGGTTGCACCCAGCTTCTCTGCGGCATGGACAGCGATCTGTACCAGCTTGTACACACCGATCTTTTTCAGATAGGGGATACCATAGGCCATAAAGGCAGTGCCAGCACCAGCAATAACCAGGCGGACGATAACGGAAACCAGCTCATTGATAATATCCATCATAATAAACCTCCAAAATAAAAAGCCCGGGACACGCAGTCTCGGGTTAGTTCATAATATTCTTTGTGTTATTCTGACCATCGATCAAATAGTTCTCAAGTGCAGCCTTGGCCTCCTTCATTGGCTCGATCGCGTTGCCATCGATACCGTGACTGAGGAGTGCAAGCAGAGCCTTCATGGTGACATTGTTGCCTTGCTCACTGTGACTGATACGCTGTTCTGATTCGAGAATTTTGCGGTCATGTACTTCCAGCGTAATACTGTTTTCTTTTTGGTGCTCTTCTAATGAGACCAGCTTGGATTGAAACAGGTCGAGCCTGTCTTTATCTGCACTCAGCTTTCTATTGATCTTTTCAAGTTCTGTATCGTGGGCATTCAGTCGCTCGTTCTGCTTGTCGTCCGGGGCTTTCGCATGATTGATTGCCTTTATGATAACAGCGATAGCGGCTGAAATAGCAGTGATGCCACCACAGATGCTCAGCAACATGGTCTACAGCTGCTGTATGGTAAAAGAATAGACGTGAGGTGCGGCGTTCAAACTTCCTATCATGTCTTCTCACCACCATTCATACCACTGTCTTTGTTTTTGGCTTTCAGTGTTTCATTGATCGCGGTCAGTTGTGTAACAATAGCGTTCAGTGCTGCCACGATTTCCTTTCCGGTTTCATCCAGCAACATGGGTTTTAAGATTTCCTGTGCCATATTTCCTCCTTTCAATTGACAAATTCCTATCAACGTGATATAGTGAGAGCAGTACAAACCCTCCATCGGGCTAGTACAACCTCATTTCTATGAGTTGTTGCATGAGTTAGAGTCTCTGTGATGTAGCCATCGTCACAGGGGCTCTTTCTCTTTATGTGCGTTTTCCACCATCACATACAGTACGCCAGTGATAATGCGGGCGCTCTTCATTGAATAGAATGTGACGAAGCCAATCATCAACAAAAATGCACAGCAACGCAAGGAAGAACCATAACACTGTAAACGGCAGGCAAATTTGGCCCAATAGATTGAATGGCAGGGAAGAGTAGTCCCAGATATGTAAGCCAAGCATCAAATTCAGCGGGATGCCTACCACAAGTTCCATGGCGGTCACAAAAAGTGCTCCAATACCAGCCTGTTTCCAGAGCGGCATTTCCCAGGGAATATAATTGTTCAGTCCACCAATCACAAGAAAGCAGATACCGCCAACAACAGCCATCGTCCAATGGGAATGCCCGCGCCACAGAATCTCAATGCAATAATAAAGGCACCCTCCGATCAAAAAGAGGATGCCACATTTGATTAGTTCACGAAGTTTGTTGCTCATTCGGTCACATCCTTATCTGCGTGAAGATCCAGATATTCTGCCAGTACAGCATCATAACTGATTTCAATAGCATCTACCTCTGCACTGGTCGTACATGCCTTGATGTCAATCTCCAATTCCTGCTGATGAGATACGAACGGTTTAACATACGTGCCAATCGCAAGTGCCAGTGCGGCCAGATCATCATAAGTCCACTCCACACATTCATCGCCTGTAGAGTTCCAAGTCAGTTTAAAAGGTTGCCCGGCGGCTGTAGAGATCTGATATAGGGCAAGGTTACTTGTAAGTAATGCCTGTTTTTCACTGGTGACACTGTAATATTTACCATCAGACCATTGAAGCGGATGCAGAGACAGGAAAGTAGAAAGGTTGTTTTTACTCTCGTTAATGCGCATCTCTTTATAGCGGTCAAGGCGCTGTGTCAATTCTGCTTCGGTGTATAGGACGTACTTCATTACATCGACTTCTTCGTCCTATGCGTCTTTGGCTTCTACACCTTCTACATCAACAACTTTTTTGACATCTTTTCCGCCATTTGGATACTCGGCAATTGTTTCGTAGTGGAATTCCTCTTTTACTTCTTCAACTGCCTCATGGTGCACCGTTTCCTTGGCTGGCTCGAGATAACCTTTTTCAAGGTCAGGATTTTCGACAATATTGCCGGATTCATCAATTATTTTCATAGTATTTCTCCTTTAGTTTAACCTGTCCGTCTCCACATATAGACGTAGTAAGCCGCTGGCTGAACAGTCGAGCTTTTGCCGTATATCGAATTACAAAGAGATGCATCAAATCGTGCGGAAATAACTTTTGGCGTGGAACTCCATGTAGATGATGATAATTCAGAGTTGCCCTGCCATGTCTGTGCAAACGGAGCTCTACAAGCGGGAGCACCCCACGAACCCTGAATATCCAATGCGGCATCGCTTCCGCTGCTAATATTAGGCAGACCGGCATCCACGGTCGAGCCTGCGCCATGAGAACCTGATACGCCCATCAGCACACGCTCAGAAGCAATACTCTGCCAGCTGCCACCAAAGAGAGAGGCAGGTGAGGTTGAACTGGTGGACATGTAGATAGAGCCAACTGGATATGACGAAAGCGCTCCACCATCAAGCGTAGCTTTGTTGTAATTTACACCTGGGTAAGATGTGGTAGGTGAAACACTCTGGCTGCTATCTGTGTATGTACTTGTTTGTAATTGCCAATTTGCATCCCAATCAGAGTGAATGCGATAACTACCACCTCCGCGAACCCAGAAAACCGCTTTACTAGAATTGTTCATTTGTGAATATCCGACAGGAGAAGAACTACCGGATGTAACAAATTGATAAGAATTGTCAAGAACAATACTTTGTGCTCCAGTAGTGCCCCATCCACAAGCCATAACAAGCATATCAAGATTCACAGTAAACCCAGCGTTGTGTGTGCTCCAAGAGGGCTTTGTGCCGCTATTTAGCTGGATATTGCATTTTATATGATGTAACCCAGTATATGGAATGTAATTCATACTGACTACAGGATACCAAGTGTTTTGGTTAAGACTTGTAGCAGAAATCTATGTCTCTTTATCGAATTGCGTTTCAGTTGCAAAATTTGCAGTGCCATTTAGATTTGCTGTAATTGTAGCAGGTTGTCCTGCTGCTTTGATGACATCCAACGTACCATTGTCATAAGCAACCATACGAATATTGTAATCTTTGTAGTTGTCACCAATATCTTCTGTATGAAAATCAACGTATTTTCCGACTTCTATAACACCATCATCACCAACTGCAGGAATTACATTCTAATAGCCTGTACTTCTCGAACTGACATCGTAACCTTTCAGCTTCATCGCATTCAGCGCATCACCACCCGGTTCAGTAGAACCAGCGTAATTATGTGTATGTCCTGCAGCAGCATATAACGTATCCGTCATACTCTTGATCCAGTCCCATAAAGCAGCCAGCGGTCTACGGGTATACTTCGTAGTCGCACTGCCATCATCACTCGTAACTATAGCGCCAACCATAACAGTATCAGCATCTTCAACAGCGTCAGCACTCGTCTCCAGTGTATCTACCAATTCGCCTAAGTCATGCGTATGATCGACAGGGGAGATACCCTCGGCGGCAAACTCCTCACTCGTCATTTTATCTGCTGTCGCCACATGGCCTGTATTATCAACACTGATGCGATATAGTCCAGCCTGTTTTGCTTCGTATACCGGGTGAGTATAATTGTTAGCTTCAGCTTCAATACCATCCAGCTTTGCCTTATCAGCCGAGCTCATCAAACCATTGTTTTCAGTAGTAGCTACATTAGGGTCGCTTAAACTAGCAAGCTTCTTTTTTTCTTCTGTTGTATAGTCGTTGCTGGACAGGCCGAATCCTTCGATTTTATCTACCTTTGTACCGAGCATAGCCTCGATCGTTTTCCAGAGGTGAACCGCACCCGCTCTGTCTAGCCAACTTTTCTTTTCATCACTCATCGATATGTGATCGCCTCCTTATAAAACGTTTTATTTGCAATGCGTTGTTTATATCAGTTTGCGGAATTTGAATGTAAATGTGGAAGATGTATCTGCGGCCATAGAACCTTTGATTTGAAGTCTTAAACCAACCCTTTCGGAACGGCCAGAACGAATTGTCCTAAGATAAAAATGTTGTCCGTTTGTAGAATGACCAGAACAATGTAAACCTATATCATCTGCATTACCGCTGTTTGTCTCTTCAGCATACCACTGGGCAACTCCACAAAATACGTCTCCCCAAATATTGCAATACGGGGTCGTATCGGCACAAAACTGCATAACATAAGTTCCAGATGGCAAATCAGTTGAATGGATACCAGTATCTTGCCAATCCGTTGTGATCGTAAGTGCTGAAGTCTTAATTGTCACCACATCTGGAATCACTTCACTTGCTATCTTGCTCTTAATCCAACTCCACAATGCACTTAGTGGCTTGCGGTGATACCCGGCTGCACTCGTATTCATCACAACTTCGTCAGAATCTGTGGGGGGGGGGGTAAGAATCGTATTGAGGTTGGACGGGATGAACTCACTATCAACACCAATATTCATATTTCCTAAAGCCATAATTCGTACCTCCTTTATACCGCTGTGGTATTAACTTTATACCAACTATCCTATAGTTCGGCATTTTCAGAGTTGGGTTTGCCAGCACTTCTAATATAAATTCCATTGCCACAACCAAATGCGATTTCTATAGCTCTTGGCCCGCTTCCATCGTCCCAACCATCAAAACCGATTACGTTATAAAATCCATAACCAGTTGAACCACTTGATGGTAATCCCAAAGCAGTACAGTGTTTTATTCCAGTAAGTACGAATTTTCCATAATAGTCAGATGGCTTTGTTGCAGTATTTCTTGTATCGGAAAGCCGCTTTAATTCACAAGCTGATTCATTCCCGCTATTCATTTCTCCTAGCGCCATATTTTTCCTCCTTATAAAACGAATATTTTACTCGGTTCAGTAGAATTAAAACTCATATAAATCGAGCCAATAGGGTAGGCTTCTACCCCTACGATATTTAAGTCCCCGATTGCCATATTTCGTAATCCGCCTATTTTGTTTATGGAATGTAATAATATATCAGCATATCTCCACGATTTGTTGGTAGTTCGGTTACCAAGGAGCTCGAAATGGTTAATTTATTTCTATCTAACAATTCGTAGCTAACACCTTCCTGCCAAGCGCCTGTCATTGCGTGACCTATCGCGATTGCCCCATCTGGTAATGAAATATCAAGAACTGTCCAATTACATTCTCCAGTTTTATTTTTTAATTTTACTCCACTTATAGGAAGGCTTACACATCCGATTTTGTTTTTTAATGCTTCTGCAGAAGCGACTTTTTTAGCAGTATTTTCATTTGTTGAGATCTCTTCAAGTGATAAAACATCTTTGTATGACACTTTTTCACTTAGTTTATTATCCACCTGTGCCTTGGTATATCCCTCAACAACAGTACCGCTACCGCTATCAGTTTGTCCGCCGCCCTGCACGATATAATACTGAGCTGTAATCGCAGTCGTTGGAACTGATACAGCTCTCAGACGTACATATCCATCAAAGGTCTCAGGGTTTGCAAACTGGGCGTAAGAAGCCACCTTTGCACTGGCCGGTGTCACGCTGATAGAAATAACATCCTTTGAGGTGATTCCATCGATGTCAAGGTCAATATACTTTGAATATCGGTCCACCGTGTCGTCAGTAAGCTAACTTGTAGTCGGAATAGTCAGTGTGTGGATATTGATCGTATTTGCCTTCACCTTCAGCTTCTCGTCGATCTCATTCTGCTGGTAGTATCGTTCATCATGGGTGTGACCATCGTCGCTTTTCTTTGAGAGCTTTACGTTGATTTCGTCTTCTGTATAATAGCGGTCATCGTGGTTATGTTCTGTATTTGCCTTCCCCGCCAGAGCATCGCCAACAGCTTTGGCATCGGCGGCGAAATTCTCTTTTGTCAGGGTCTTGTCCACCGCAACGGAATCCAGCTTCAACTTGTCCAGCTCGGTGCGCACATTGGTCAGCCCGGCATCAGCCGATTTTGCAATACTCAGCGCCTCAGAGATCCTTGTACCGGTCACCTTTGCATCAGCAGCACGTCCAGATACAGTCAGTGTCGCATCTACCACAACCTGCGGCGTAGGCAGGGGATTTCCGCTATCATCGACCATGCCGCCAGTGATCGCATCGATCTCGTCATTCGTCAGTGCAGCCAGCAGTTCATCCGGGTGCGGGGTATCAATTGTGATATCGCCCGTTTCGCCAGTTGTCACTGTGGTCACACCACCGCCAGCGATTTTGATTTTATCCTGTGCCGTACCGTTCAGGATTAAATTGATATTAACTTTGCCATTGATTGCGTTTTTGTCGGCTTCCAGTGTGAATTTTGATGGGTTTAAAAGAATCCAGTCATCGCCACTATAAACATACAAGCTGTCTGGACGCAGGTAGTAAATCTTATTAGACAAAGGAGCCAGCGGAAGCGAGCTTACGATCTCCAAGTCTTTGCTGATTTGAATTCGTCTTGTGCCGATATCTCGATAAGTGCTTCCAGTATCAGTACATACGATCAGTTGGCCGTCAATCACAGGAGCTTGATCCAGCTGAGACTGTGCGACCTCGCGTAATGATAAATTTGCCATACTCAACTCCTTTGCTTAATAAGATTCACCACACAGCGTCATTGCCATGTGGTGAAACAAATCAATTAGCCATCAAGGGATTTCCATGTAATAGCGCCTTCCAGGACCTGCACACGGCCATCCATAGTGGTATTCAGGCCATCTGCATAAGTCTTTGCACTAGCCAGAGCGTTATCGGCCTTAGTGGTTGCATCAGCAGCGGCAGTAGAAATCGCCTCATTCTTAGCAGCAGCCAGTTCGTCCTGAGTGGGCTTTGCATTCCAAGCCTTGCGCTCGTCAGCAGTAATGTGCTTCACAGCGTCCTTGATATGCTCGTCCAGCTTGTCATTAACGACCTTGACCTTCGCGTCTGCTTCAGCCTTGGTGTAAGCGTCCGGCACTGCAACATACAGACCATCTTCCTCAACGGTGATGCTGTTATTGCCCTTGGTGGATACGCGTACATTGACAGAGATCTTATTGTCATCAGAAACAGTGACCTCGGCAGTAGGAGTGACCACACCAACATAGATATCGATCAGAGCGCCAACAGGGATCTTCACGACCTCACCAGTGGTGATAGTCAGCTCGATCTCGTGGGTCTCTGTGTTGTAAGTACCTGTCTTCACAACCAGATCCTTGCCCAGATTGATCACCAGCTCATCGCCGCCAAACACAGGCAGCTTAATGGTGCGGGTCTCAGCATCATAGGTGGGATTATGGGTCAGGCCGCTCATCACAGTGGGAACAGGAGCACCGTTCTTTGCCACACTCAGAGTGCCGGTAGCAGGGGAGTAGGTGACATCCGTAACGAACAAACCTTCCTTACCCTCGGTTGCGGCGATTTTTGCATTCACATAGTCTGCCACAGCCTTGGTGGTGGGCAGATTGTCGTCGCTTGCATCCGCATTGGGAATCTCAGTCACAATGGGGCGATTCAGCTGTACGAACTCAGTGCCATTCCAGATGTGGAAGGTATAGTCAGTCATACGGATATACAGCAGGCCCTGAATCTGTCCGCTTGCAGGCAGAGCGCTCACCAGCTTGCAGCTCTTGGTGTACTCATCTGTACCCTTGAAAATCTGGCGTGTGTCTGTAATAAAATACAATGTGTTGGCATCTTTGGTAATTAGCTTATCGTAATTCGCTTTTGTACCGTAGCCAAAATTTACATTAGCCATCTTTGCCTCTCTTTCTTAAAATTCTTGCCAAACAAAATTTGTCGGCTCAACGTAAAAAGGTTCAATAGAAAAAAGCCCCGTGGCTTCGCTTTGTTGAACGATCCACGGAGCATATTTGCCTTTTTCGTCTTTTACCATAACGGTTTGACCTGCATAAGTGTCTTCCGTCTCATTTAATTGCTCGTTTGCTTCAGTAACGCTTGCAAAACAACGGTTGCGGGGACGAATCTTTTGAACGGATAGGTCATCACGCACATACATGAACTCTGAAGAATCCTTTGTGATGATCATATCCCTGCCGTCCAACATTCCCAGCGCAATCGCAGCTTCTATATCTTCGGCGTTACCATATCCAAGCTTGGAATATTTAGCCTGTGCCATCTTTGCCTCCTTATAAAAGAAGCGGATGGCTTAGAACGGAACCACCCGCAAACTACCGTCTTCAGTTTCGACGCTCTCCTGAGTAATCTTGACCGCACTGCCGATAGGCTTACCGTTGGCCAGCAGCTGCAGGGTATGGTCGTCGTTGTAGCTCAGATCATCAGCCTTACCATCCAGAATAGCGTTGTTACGATCACTCAGTGCCTTAATCTGTGCATTTAGTTCGATAATACGCTGGTCAAGTGCACCCAGAGCCTCATCAGGAACAATGTCGCTCCAATTCTGGATGGGAACAACAGTGATCACGCCGGGGCCAACCTTCCGCACATGCTGAACAGTCGTGCCATCTGGGTCCATTGTCACATCAACGAATGTCAGCTGGATCTGGATATCGCCCGGCTCATTGGTCAGGTTGGTATCGATAGGCAGCTTATACTCCAGCTTGTTCTTATAAAGCTCTTCTGATTTCTCCAGAATCTCTGTCTTATATCGCTTGCTGATGGGCAGAACGTACTCAAGCATCACGGTGAATTCACTCATGTCAACGCCCTTGTATGTAGTGTCAGCCAGAAAGTGGAGAGTGTCCACCTGCTTGCTGCGCTCCATAATGCGTTCTCTCTTACTTACGGTCAGTGTATTATCCTCATTGATCAAAAAGGTATACATATCACACCTCCTTCCTGATGATATACAGATACTCGTCCTTTGAGATTTTGTGCCCGGCAAACAGATTGTCCAGAAGCTTGTCCTGAATCATTCCGCCATTGTACAGCCGATGCATACTCTCAACGAACTCGCTATACTTCCTCTCGTCGCTCATAGCAGCCCTCCTTGAATCAAACTCAAAGTGTAAGCATCAATAATAGCCTCGGGCGTTTTACCACCCAAGGCTTTCAGCTGCTCATATTCATACAGGTCAATTTCCTGCAGTTCCACGGTGTCATATTCGGGGCAGGGGATGAGATAATACCCGTCCACATGCCAGATATGACTGCCGTCACTACTAATAATTCCTTGTGCATCATCCTCCGTACAGTTCACCATAATGTCGTGCTTGGGCTGATACTTTACAAAGCGCAGGTGGTCAAGAGCATCGATCACCCGGCCATTTTTCAATACCTTGTAGTACACTCTCAACACCTCCTTAAACGCTGAACATCAGGCGGATACCCTGTGCATTGTTTGCAGGTGTAAATCCGTAATATTCGCCAGTCACAGTCACAGACCAGAAATAGCTGCCATATTGAGCATTCGGGCTTCGTGTCCAATATGCGGCGGGATTACCATTCTCGTCATTGCAGATGCGGCTTGTATTATCGGTCATAAAGCTGATTGCCGTACCTTCGTAAATATAAGGCTCGACATTCTGAGAGGGGAACAGCTCGGCCACAGAGGGCAGATAGAAATAGCTGTCCGCAGTCACAACTTCGCTGCTCTTATCGCCAATGGTGCTGCCAACCTTGACCTGTTTGATGATCTGTTGCCAACCAATCGGGAGAGCGTTCAGAATACGACCGTCAAGGAATGTACGGATATTCGCATCTGCCCAGCCGCCAGTGTTGGTGGAACCAGTATTCAGAGTCATCTTCTGTCCAAGCAGTCCAGCCTGAATAAAGCTGATAGAACAACGCTTGTTGGAATTGTCGCTCAGGTAATACTGTTTGAAGCCACAAGCCTCGAAGGTGAAGTCCTCATGTGTCCATGCGGCCAACTTCCGGCAGGCAGCGTCACCCAGATCGGTATACCAGAGCTTGCCCCAGTAGATCGTGCCCTTTGCGTAACGCTCGTAAGCGCCGTCGTCTGCCTTAGCACAACCAAATACCAGAGTGGCATTCGTCTGTGTGGTGCGAGTACGGTTCAGCTGAATATAGCCAATCTCAGCAGCAGTGGTGTTTGCCGCATAAACATAGATGCCATTTTCGCCCTTAGTATGGCGCAGAACGATCATATCACGAGAACCAAGATGAGCGCCGTTTGTAGACTCAGTGCCCCATGCAACCTTAGAGCCATTGTTGACCCAGAAGCGGAAACCGTTCATGCCATTGGTCTGGAAGCATTGAGCAATCACAGAGTTTGCAGCAGAATCTTCGTCGATTCGATAGTCCAGTGCCATAACCCAGCTGCGATCCTCAGACAACAGAGATACGCCGGTATCGACATAATTCTTGCCAGTAAAGATCTTCGGCTCGTTGAACAGAACTTTCTCTTCCACGTCGCTAAAGGTGAAGTCATTACCCATCTTGATGGTGATAGCGTCTTTGTCAGAAACAACGCTTTGCTCCAGATTCACCTTGGTCATGGCATAGATCTCAACAGGGCGCAGGTCACTCAGCTGCTTGTCTCTGAAGTAGCCGCTGACATATTCGCACACATCATAAACAGCATTGATATCCTTGTCGCCATTGACATAGCCGCCTTTGTCCCAACCGCTGAACAGATAATACTTATAAGCAGTCTCTTCGCTGGTATAGGTCGGTGTGTCGCCATCATACAGAACCATAGAGCCATACGGAGCAGTTGTCTGCTGTAGAACAGCGCCGCGATTCATATAGCGCACACGATACTGACGCACAGATTCATCATACACAGCAGTAACAGTCTGATTCTCAAAAACAGGAGTGAACTCGGTGTCCCAGCCGCTGAATGTAAACACCGTACTGATGGTACTCGGGAAGGTAGGTGTCGGGATCGGATTGTCAGAACGTGTCACAGGGTCAACTGCACGCTCGCCCTTGTCAATATACTGGATATCCAGAACAGCGCCATCCTTATTCACGAATTTCCAAGCATACTGGTTGATCATGGTGTTGTAAGTGACCTCCAAATCAGGCCAGCGCTCTGTGTACATCAGCTTTTCACGCTCACGGATGATGGGCACATGCACTTTGCCTTCCACGACAGAATGATCAGTGTTGTAGCCATTTTCATCCAGACCGCTCATTGCATACAGGCGATTCAGCAGGGAAGTATCAGCCAGATCCCAATCAATGCCGGTGATGCGCACACGGTTCAGGTTGGTGCACTTACCCAGCATATCTTTCAAATCGATGGTTGCACACTTCTCAACGGTCAACGTAGTGATATTGGTGTAATCCTCAATCGTCAGGTCAGTCAGATAGTTCAGATTCTTTGCGGTCAAACTGGCGATTGCAGGCAGGTGGGCGATTTTGATCTTGCCGCCGCTTGCAAAGGAGACACCGGTAATGCCAGAGCCGTCAGCATAGAACTCTGTCAGGCTGGTGCATCCGGTCAGACCAATAGACTTCTTCAAGTTCGGCACGTTCTGCAGGTTCAAATGTTCCAGCAGAGTGTTGTTACCAACAGCGAAATCGGTCATGTTCGTATTCTTATAGCCGCTCACACCGGAACCAACTTTTAGCTCTGTCAGCTTAACACCGTGGCTGAAGTCAACATAGCCGGGATAGAAGCCAGAGATATCACCAATGCTCTGAATAATAGAAGCATTATAGATATAAACTTCAGTATCGTTCATTGCGGTGATGGGGCATTCAATCGTGTATGTCTGTCCGCGCTTGCCACGCACCTTTACAGGGTTAGAGCCGTACAGAACAGAGACGTAGGTATCAGCGTAGGGTGTGATATGGAATGTGCCGTCCGGTTTTACGCCAGTCCAGTTGGTGGGAGTATAGCCACGAATGGTCATATCATCACTGGTTGCGGCAGAGCCGGAATACTTAGATGCCATGTACTTTTCCTGATAACGCTGGAACTGCCGACGCTGATGTCGCTTGTTGCCATGCATCATAGGCAGATAGCTGGTGGTATTGATGGTGGGATCTTCGTAGGTGCGGAAATATTTGCGACGCATATCCATGATCCAAAGCTTTTCTGGCTTCACATCCTGATATTCCTCGAACTTTTTCAAGATACGGGTCGCACTCCATGCCAGCGCATTCTCACGGTTGCGGAACATCGCTGCCATCTCATCGGGGAACAAGTCGCGCAGCTTGCACCACAATTTGGAGTCAGCAGCGTTAAACACATTCTTTGTACCGATGGTATCAGTGTCCTCGTAGCCATAAGTCAGAGTCAAACCACCCTCGTTATCATTGCCCATGGCGGTATCGTTATCGTAGTCAAAGCAGAAGTCCCAGTGAACCAGATCGCTGGTGTGTGGGAACACGTTCTTTGCACGGTTATCAACCATAGTGTGGCGTTCAGTAAACAGATAATGGAAAATAGCAGAATCCAGATCAAAGTGATCCTTGAAATGTGCCTTGAATTCCTCGTCATCCGCATTCACCACCCAGTTCTGAGCTGTGATCCATGCCTGTTTTCCGGCCTCGATCTCTTCCTCAGTGCAGGCAGGATTGCTGTAACGTAACTCAAAGGAGTGGTCGCCATCCCATGTCTCCTGTGAAAAATCGCCGCTCAGGAAGCGAGTCTGCTCATCAGCGTTGTTGTCGATCTCAACGATAAATTCCTTGTGGTTCTCAGGGTCCATACCCATCGTATCTTTATTCTTTTTGGAGTTGCCAATGTCGCCGCAGGCATAGAAGTGCCACTGACCATCGTTAAATACGGTCGCATTGGTGGTATCGGTCTCCTGAATAAACACGACACAGGGATAGAACGCCATTGTATCACGCACTTTGGGGTTATCCTTCTTAGCCTGACGCACATAAGGGTTAAATTCATTGAAATCATCCGCCAGCAGGGCGTTATTTGCATTCTCAGAGGAAGCAACATTGACTTTGATGTTAAAATACTTCTCAGGAACGCTATTTTCAGTCAGTGCATAGGTGTCGCCGGTAGCATCATCACCAAACGTAAAGCCGCCATTGCAGTTGATATCAATGTTTCGGGCAGATGCGCCATAGTGGTCGGAACTGGTGCCTTGACCCTTGTGAGAGCCGGTAGCAGTCCAGTTATCCTCCTTGGCACGACCATTCTTATAGATCTGCTGGATCGTAGTGTTGGCAACTTCGTTCTTCTTGCCGGTGGTGAAAGTAGGTGCGGAGATCTTGATGATACGCAGATCGGGGCACTTCTCTGCCAGCAAGTCAGGGGTCAGTTCGCCGCTCGCATCCGTAATGTCGTTGCGCATATAGCGAGAAACCATCTCTTCGGCGTTCTTCGCATCGGCAATAAAGTTGTCCAGAATCTCGTCATCCGTCAGGTTCATACCGTAGCTCTTCATGCGATACACGATAACGTCACAATCGTCAGAGCCAATGGTAATACCAACGGGAGCAGCCTGAGTAAAGCTGTCGCTAGTATCATACAGTTCAACACGGCAGGGGATACCGTCACACCACAGAACCATCTCGCGGAACTGTTTGTCCGGCAGAATATTGAACTCGAACTCAAGGAAATCGTCCTCACAGATGGGCAAATCAATACTGTTCTGGTGACTAGTCAGCGTAACTTTCTGAGCCTGAATGTTCAGACCAACACCGCCATTCAAGCAAGTCACGGCAGTAGCATCATAGTTGCGGACGTTCGTGGTCTTAAACACCAGCTTGAAATTCTTGCCGCTCTTCTTTGCATCGTCTGCGAAAAGCTTATAGCTGATGGTGGCAGTCGTACCAGCCTTGACACAGAAGTAGGTGTCGCCATCTTCATCGATCTGGTAGCCACCGTTCACCCAGTCAAAGTTGTCGCTGACAGTCATCTTATTGCTGCCGGAACTCCACAGGCGGTTCACATCTGCGTTGCTGCGGCCAGCGGGGTTAAAGTCCAGCATCAGGCCGGTCTTAACGGGTTCAATGGTAATGCCCAGGTCTTCGATCTTTGCGGTAATGCTCTTGATTGTAGCGCCGCAAGTAATGGTCAGAGTGTGAGTGCCAATATCAGAAGATTTAAAACTCCAAGTCTGAGCAGTACGGCCAACAGTCAGTGTAGAAGTCTTAATACCGTCAACTTCCAATGTGATGTTTGCAGTAGAAGAGGCCGGGTTATAGACAGTGTAAACAATGCTGGTGGTACTATACTGCTTTGCGGTGAACTCCTTTGTGGCGCAGCTGATGATCGGTGTGTTATTGCCTTCCTCTGCCCACATGATATCTTTATAAATGGTATTGCTGGTCACAGCTTTGCCATTGATATTTGCAGTCATGGTCACTTCCAGCAGGTGAGCGCCGTGTCTCTGTGCCGGAATCGCATAAGTCATCTGTCTGCCGGTAACCGCAGTTGTAACACTACCAAGCTTTTTGCCATCCAGAGTAAAGGAAACGTCCTTATTGATATTTCCGTATGGAGTAAAGCGGAAAGTAACTTCACCACTATAAACCAGAGAATCATCGAAGATACTCTCCAGATAAAACTCGACAATATTGATATTCCAAGTCTTTGAACCCATGCTGCCAACGGAATCAGTGACCTGCAATTTGATCTTGTTGTCGCCATTGTGCAAATACTGGGTGATGTCAAAGCTATTCTTGCCCTGATAAACAGTCGTAGTAGCGACCTTCGTGTTGCCAACGTACCATACGCCGGTAGCATCGCCCGTGTCTTCGCCAGAGTTATCCACAGAAGTAAAGTTGAACTCGACAGTTGCGGTATCGCCCTTGACAACAGCGATAGAGGATTCGCCAATACGCTCAATAGTGATTGTAGAGGTGTTGCCACCGCCACCACCGCCACCTTCAATAATTACAGTGGTCTTGACCGTGCCGTTCTCCAACAGGTTCAGCTTGGAATCTTCGTAAGTGATATCGTACTCGCGGCCAGAATTCTCATCTGGCTTAAAGTCTTTCAAAGTCTCTTGAATCTTGGCGATATCCGCATTGGCCAGGTCAACAGAGGTCTGAATGCCGCCAACCGTATTCTTCAGGCCGCTCACATCACTGGATAGCACATCAACTGTCGTCTTGTCTGCTTTCTTATCGAGTAGTGCGTCTGTGGCTTCCTTATTATAATAGGAAGACTTCAAAGTCTCAGGCAGGTCGCCAACACTATTCTTCAGTTCCTGCACAGTGGCATCATTTGTAGTCTTATATTCGGTCAGCTCAGTTTGAACAGGGGTCACAGCAGTGCTGATTTTATTGTCCACAATGCCGTTATACATGCTTACCCACTCAGCAGAAGGGTCAGTGTTCAACTTGATCTTTGTGATTTCTTCAGCACCATTCAAGAACGTCAGGGTGCGGGTATCGTTGTCATACTGCACATTGAAATTTGCCAGACCGTCCACGGCAGCAATCTCACCACGCAGCATCGTAACAAAGCCATCAACCTCGTCCTTTTTATAGAACTGCGCCAGCTTTTCATCCACACTAGCAACAGCATTCTTTGCGTCTTGTGCGCTCTTCTCAGCAGCGGATGCGGCAACCTGTGCTTCGCCAACTTTCTGACTCATTGTTGCCAGGAACTGGGTATACCAGTCGTTGCCACTCGGATCAACCATCTGCTTGCCGGTCAGCGATTTCAGAACATTCAGTCGGCCATTCGGGCGGGTGCGCCACAAGTAGCTCTTTGTTGTGCTTGTATTCGGAACATTCACAGCGCCCGATGCCATGATCTCGAACTGCAGCTCGCCCTCTTTTGCAGTAGCGTCATTTGCTACCAGCCAGTAGAAGCGGATCTTGGTGTTACTATAGCTCACGTTGATAGGGGAGGCGTAGTTTTCCTCTCTGTCTGCGTTCAGGTAGTGGATCTGAATCGTCATCTGAAGCAGGTCAATACCATCGTAGTAACGCGGCATTTCAAACGGAATAACCTGAGAGTTGGACTCCTGTGTGATATTGATCTGATTGGCATCCAGCTGAATGTCTTTGTTCTTGTCGATGTAAGACCACTGGTCATCAGAGTAATCAGCAAACCAGGTGTAATTGCCACTACGCTCAAATGTCTCTTCTCCGTTGTCGTCATACACGGCAATTTGATCTTGGTCGTTTAATTCCAGAGTTGCGACATCTATATCATCAACAGAAGCATTCGCGGTACTTGCGGCCTTTTTCGCAGCCAACCGCTTAGATTCTCCAAAAGATAGTGCCATTTGCTCACTCCTTTCTTATTGTTCATCTGCCGTAGTGGCAGTTAATTCGGGGAAATATTTATCAAACAAATTGTCCTGATAGAACGTATATTTGTTGTTTACGATATAAGTGTAATAAGGGTAATAGCGGCTCAAAGAAAGCGACATCGTGCCTTCACCCAGATTCATAGATATACTCTTGATGATCCAATCCACAGGGGTCTTACCGCCCAGATATTTGGCGGCATACTGGATCTTTTCATTCACGTCGAGCCACGGAACCAGTCGTGTAGTCACACTCAAGCCATCGGTCAGGCGGGCACGCTTCCACAGTTCGTATTGACAAACTTCCATGGCTGCGTCATCCGTGGTGTAATTCTCGTAGTCTCCACCTGATAAAATCTCAGTTCTACGACCGATCTTTTCAATGGATAACCGTGCATTGTACAGGTCATCAATGTTGTTCGGGTCATTCACACAGATAAAAGCCATATTGTCGCAGTTATCTTCTGCCTTTTGAGCTTCGATCTCTTTAGCGGCTGGGATTTCGTCCACCAGTTTTGCCATAGCATGACTTTGCTGTTGACCCAAAAAGTAAATGCGGCCAGTATTCGGATTCCACTGGAGAACATAATACTTCGTTGCCTTAATACAACCGGGGTCCTGAATAATATCCGAACCGTTAGCATCAGTCAAAGAACGATACAGTGTACTTGTTTTTGTCTCAGAGTGAACCTGTTCATTGCCGTCTTTGTCTTTAGGTTCCTTCCATGTAAATGTCAACACTACCGTCATTGCACCGCTTACAACATTACCGTTTTTGTCTGTTTTAGCGGCCTCAACATTTGCAGGAGCCACAAAAGATACTTTCGTTTCACTCGTCAATGTTGTTTTGGTCGCATCCAACACAAGGTTGAGTGTCTTATTTGTACCAGACCATCCTTTTACAGTGGCTGCTCCGTCTGCTTCAATCGTCGCGCCAAACACTTCAACACAGTTTCGGACAGCAGCATAATCCACCGTAGCCGATTCGCCATCGTTTGTCACAAGCTTCTCGAACACTTCTGGGTCAAGCACAGGCGGGTCGTCAAACACACTGGGAATTTCCTTGCATACAAACACATCATCATCAGAATACATCTCAAACGGATAATATAGGTCACGCAATTCTGAGAGAATATCCCAAACAGTCGAGCCAGTATCATAATCCAAGTCGTGTGGAACAGTGCGGCTCCAATAGTCGATAGAATATTTCTTGAACTCCGTCTCATCTCTCAGCACCGCCCAGATGGCATCACCGATACGAGTACCTTTCTCAATACGATGTGTGCCGCCAACCAGCTGTCCGCCCAGGTCTCCGTTGATGCGAGAAACCAAGTCAACACAGCTTGCCTGCACAGTATTTTCTGTTGCGCTATATGTAAAGCCATTGGATGTAAATGTATAGCACCCCTCGTTGTACCAATAGATTTTTACACCATTGACATAAGAACTGTCAGCTGAATTGGAATAGCTAAGGAACAGGTCGTTATACAGCTCATTCAGCGCGGTCTTTGTGTCGATCACTTCCGCTTGAATGTCGTGCATGGAATGTCCTGCAAACACACTGGTTTTTCCGTAGGTCTCCCTTAGTTCGTCCTCACTCTAACCGGCAATAGCAGAAACATCTACCTTGCCAAGCGTAACTCCGTTCAGAACCATACCTTCAACAGCAGCAATCATCCCATGGACGTGCATTTTATTGCCATACACGAAACTATCGATGCCTGATTTATCTACCTCAAGGATATTGGCAGGGGAGAGACCGCCGCTCATTGACTTCGCTTTTGTTGCCACAGCACCCAGATAAGCCCAGATATCATCCTTCACAAGCGGTACAAGTCCGTCTTTGGTCTGCAGCATCGGTGTAAATGCGATATAAGGTCCATCTTGACAAATTGGGTCATCACTTCCCAAAACTGTAGAGTAATCACCAAGTTTGGTGTACCATTCCTCTGCTTCAGCTGGGTCATCCGGTGGCGTGCCGTCATTGATCTGGTCAAAGAACGTATGATACTTTGAGATATTGGCTCGTGTCCACACCAGCACATCTCGATTCAGGTTGTCGATATTGCCGTATTTTGCATAGCCTCTGTTTGTGATGTCCTGAATCAAATCATCATAATTCTTCGCAGCGAGCTGATAATCCGCATTTTCCCTGATCATCTCGTCAATACTCTTTGAAGCACTGATTCTCGACATTCCTCTTCCTGACAGACCAATGAATACACGCACATTTTTACTGATCCAATCCTCTTCCGTCAGGCTGGAAATGCCGCTCTTCTTACCCAGATACAGGGTCACATTAAAGGTTCGCCGCACGTCAGATTCTGAGTCGATAGAAATAGAGCCATCGATCACAAGACCTTCCAAACTATCAATTGTAATAAAATCTTTGTTCAGCATATCAATGCGGCAGTAAATATTAGACGAATGATTGTTCAATAGCGCCAGGTCTGCGTCAGTCGGAAGATATGTCATACGCTGCCTCCCGGCTGATAATCACTCAGCCCATTGTTATACATGTCGCTCTCACTCTCTGCGTCACCAAGCTCCACAAAGTCGAACTCCAATACGCCCTTGTCGTAGTGATCAGAGCAGGAGATAGACACATTGCCATTGACACCCATTAGCCATCTGCGGCCATCAAACATCTTCAACAGCTTCGCACTACCGTTGGTCAGCCACTCGCTCAGTTCATCACGGAACGCATTGCCGCCATTGATATCAAAATCTTTCATTGTGTTATCAAAACGGATGCCAACACCAGAGAAGTGGCCGCTGTAATAATTGGCTTCACTGCCAGCAAACAGATACGGGTACTTGCTTCCCATCGTCTCGACAACTGTAGCAGAACGTACCTTCTCAACACTGTCGACTTTCGGCTCAAGGAAAATATGATAGGTCTTATTGCCGTCAGTGATCACAGCACCATCAAAGTCACTTACAACGCTGGCCTTCGCATAGCCAAGCTCAATGCCATTTGCAACGGGAGCTACGGCGTACTCATAGTCGGTCTTGCGGCCAATGGCGTATAGATCGGTATAATCAATCATCACATAACCATCGTCAGCGCTGTACATATAAAAATCGTTGAAGTCTTTTGGCTCCAAGTCCTGATTCTTTGTTGCCGATACCTCAACACGATAGTATTTCATGTTGTTCAAGAAGGTATCAGAGAACCACTCTTTATACTCGCTGGAACTCCTGAATTCGTCGGTCGATGTAAAATCACTTGATGCCTTGATAAACTTGCGGTCAGCGGTATATGCAATCAAACAGAACGCTTTGTTCTCAGATTTGAACTGGAAAGAAAGAACTCGATTCTTGTCGATATAATCCGAGGTCACTGCCTTATAGTTGCCCATCGGCTGACCAGTCGTTTTATTGATATGGAGGTTTGACCAGCCCATCTTCATAATAACATGGTTCAAGTCGATCTCTTCCTGATAAAGCGAAGTCCAGATCGCCGCACCTTTCTTGCGCCGCTTGATTCTCAAGGCATTTGCGCCACTGCTCCGTGTCAGGAAATACTGTGCGTGCATACTGATATTAGCCATACGATAATTATTCTGCACGGTGAATTCTACGTCATCCACATACTCTGGATAGTCAGTTCGGAATGCCTGCAAGCCAGTGTCCAGCTGATAGCCGCCAACAGATTCTGCCGTAGCTCTCAGATAGTACAGGGTATGGTTATCCAGTCCATCGATCTGGAACCCCTTCAAAGAATCACGGTAATAGTAGCTCACAGACTTTTTCAGTAGCTCGCGATTCGCATCATAAAGCCAGAATTCATAACGATTTACAGATTCACCTTCCGATACCTTATACTTGTAAGAGAACTCAAAGGAATAAGAAGGGTAGGGGATAGTAGTCACGCCAGAAGAACTCAGGTCATTCAGTTTGATTGTCGGTTCCTCGTGGCAATAAAACAACAGCTTGTCCGAGTATTCTGAAAACAGATTCGTGCCCTTCAACCGGCAGCGAATAATCATATAGTACGGATCTTTGCGGTTTTCAAACGTGCCTGCCGGAATCGTAAAATATCGTGCCAGACCAGTGCCACCGGCAGGGAATGTGCCAAACTTATACACACCTTTTGAAAGCGTATCACCCTGCAAAATACTGCCCGTCGGAGTATCGAAGACGATAAGAGCAATGATATCAATGTCTGCGTATGCGGCAAACTGAAATGTATGATCCTTTGTGGCATCAAATGCGCCGATTTTAGATAGAATTGGTTTCAAGTTATCACCTCCGAATTATCCTTCGATATATAGCAAAGCTCACCATTGGTATTCACAGCCAGATTCAGTGCGGCCAGAAAATTGTCAACAGTGATTTCTGAAATCGTTTTATTGATATCTGATACGTTCGTTTTCAAGGTCGAGATATTCGTATTTGCAGCCGAAATCTTGCGTGTCACATCTTGATAGTGGTTAGACTCAGTTGTTTTTGCCTTATCGAGGTCTGTCCTTAACAAAGAGATATCAGAAGTATTTTGCTCAATATTACTTGTATTGTCGCTTACCTGCTTTTTGGTGGCGATATAATCTTTGTTTGTAAACCCGCCGATATTATCATTAAAGCCATTCATTGAACGCCACAGACTGGCTACATCATCGGCTTCTTTTGTCTCAAGAGCGCCCACACGTTCAACTGCTGCATTTGCGGTCGTATCATCCGTGTACTTTGTCGCAACAGCCCAGTCGCTGAATGTCCATTTTTCGGTTTCACCTCTCGCAGTAATACAGATATACAATGCACCACCGACACCGCCATAAATCCATAGATCATTCACATCGTATGGAGCAGTCGGTGTATCAGTAAAAACACGAATTTTTTCTGTCGCAAGATCTCGTGCGGATGTTGCCATCGACAGTGCATTGATAACACCAGCGTCCACAATCTCCATCCAAAAATACTGCTGCTTATCCTGGTCATATACCCAACGATAGCAAATACCAGTCCTTTTATCATAGTAGATGTCATTGATGTGTGCTTGTTTCTCTTCATCTGTTTTCCAATTTGAAGCAGGGTAGTTGTATGTATGCGGATGACCATTTCTGTACCAAGTATTGATGGTATTTTTCAGCTGATCTTGAACAGTATCTTCTGTCTGCTGGGTTTTGTCTTTCATCGACTCAAACTCAGCATTCAAGCTATCGACACCGGACACCAGAGATTTCACTGTCAGAATCTCAACACTTGTATTACTCTCTGATACGATCAGGTTACGGAAGTTGCCCTGCAATGCAGTCACAACAACCTTCTGGCCTACAATATAGTCATGGTTTGTTACAATGCCGTACTCGCCACCGAATACAGCGATTTTATAGTGCTGGTCTTCTTTTTCTGTAATAACTCCATAGGCGGACACGTCAAATTTTGCATTCTTTACGGCGTGTTCAGCGGCAGAAGTCACTACCTCGGCCAGCACATCAGTTACTGATTTATCTGCCATCCTATTCCTCCTAATCAAAAATAAAAGCCGACCTGCTAGGCTATCCTAGTGGTATCGGCTGTAAAAACTATTACTTACCGCTTGCTTTGCATTTGAGCAACCTTAGTCGGTAACTTCTGTTTGATTTCATTTGCCAGAGCATCAGAGCTGCCAACGGGATTCGTGATAATAATATCGCCAATCGAAGTTGTAACATCTCCACCGCCGCCCTGGACAATCGGCTGAGAACCGTACTTTGCCATCTGCTTCTGGAACCATGCATCCGGGTTGCCGCCCATCTCGAACAGGCGAGAGGTGATATCGGCAGGAACAACACCATCGCCAGTCTCAAGGTAAGTGTACCGACCGGAATCCGGCTTACGAACCAGCATCTCAGGACCCTGCTCGTCAACGTTAGCAAAATTAGACTTCTTTATTTCCTTTGTGCCACTTGCAAAACCAAGTAATGATCCAATGAACTTAAACGGTGCTGTAACAACATCGGCTATGCCTTGGCCAACGCCTTTGATGAACTGCCCGGCCCCTTCCGCAATATTCTCAAGAGCCCCTTTCTGTTTAGCAGGCTGTTGAGTTGTTTGTTGTTGCTGTTGTGTCTCTTGCTTTGCCTTCTCCGCCTTTGTAGCGACAGCTTCAAATGCATCACCTGTGGTCGCCAAATCGTTTTTGATCGATGTAACGGCAGCTGTACATCCGGCCTTGATGGCGTTGTAAGACTGATCCATCACCCACTGCATATTGTTTGCTAAATTCGTAGCGCCAGGTTCTACATTCTTCCACGAATTGTCTGCATCCGTTTTCAACTGACCATTCTCACCAAATGTATTAGAGCTCGAAGAATCAATCTCGGCATAACCATCTTTCACCGTTCCCTGAGTCATTTCTGCCAGATTAGTTACGCCAGCTTCGTTCATGCTCCAACTATTGTCAAAGCACGCACGCATATCGTACATCAGCTTCTGGGTGTCTTGGCTGGTGTCAGCCCATGCCTGCTCCATTGTCTTTTGAACATTGGTACTCAGAGTCTTTACACCGCCGCCAACCTTAGTCCAGCTGTGACCGAATGCTTTAGAAATCTCATTCATGGCCTTATTTGTGCTGTCAACAGAAGACTTATAAGACGCATTCAGCTTATCCGCAATCTCCTTAGACATGTCGCCGGAAGTAGAAGCTAGGCTGTTCCATCCGCTGGTATAAATCTTTTGCAGCGAATCAAACATCGTGTTAGTGACATCTTCAACCTGTTCAGCGCTCAGACCAGTATTCTCATTCAGTGCATCAAAGGTGTTGTTCACCAGCTCATTCATCTTCTTAGACATCTTTTTGCTGGTTTCTTCAATATCCTTTGTGTCCAAACCGAGCTCGCCAGCCACAGATTTCCAGCTAGACTCAAAGTTGCTCGTCATAGACGAAATTTGGCTCTGAGCCGCCTTTTTTGTGTTGCTGGTGGATTCTGTCACTGTCTTAGAAGAGTTGATCTTACCAACCGTAGACATACGATATGCAGTCTTTGTGACCATATAAATCATGCTTTGAACGGCGGCAATGATCGGATTATCACTCTTCTTGAAAATATCAGAGAGTCCAGACATGAACTCGTTTGTATCACCAAGGATCTCATCATACTCGCTCTCGAAAATTGAGCCAACACCAGCGGCTGCGGCAGCTGCGGCACCACTCAATTGAGCATTCGGACCTTTGGCACTCATACCGGCACCGGCAGCGGCACTACCGGTCATTTCGGCCAAGCCCTTTGCCAGCCAGCCCTCGGGGTTAGCACCAATCGCCATCAGGTTATCGGTTTCCTTTGCAGGGATAACACCGTCGCCCTTTTCAAGATATGTCATGCGTCCCTGGTCGGGGTTACGAACAATCAGCTCTTCACCCTTTTCATCAACGTTTGCAATCTGGCCCTTCTTAACGCCACGAGTACCCTTTGCATATTTCTTTGCTTGGAATGCGGGAGTAGGTTCATCAACCTGTGTACTGGAAACATTACTTGCAATTGAAGCAATCGTAGCAATTAGAGCAACTGCACCTGCAACAGCTGCAGCGGCAGCAATCCAACCAGCAATAGGAATGGAAGAAAGAGCAGCAGCAATCGCTTGCATCATAGCGGCCATAGCACTGCCAACGCTCGTCACCAGAGTACCAAGTCCGGCGAAGATAGAAGGGAAGAAGCTTACAACGCCAGACGAGATGGCACTGCCGATAGACTGTGCGCCAGCCGCAATTGGGCCAAACATACTTCCGACGGTCTCAACAATGCCACCAAGACCAAGTCCTGTCTGACTGTTCAGCAGGCCAAATCCTTCTGTGAAGAACGAACCGATGTCACTAAACATCAACCCGGTTTTCTCAGAGATAGATGTCTATGCGCCTGAGAAGAACTTACCGATACTACTAAGATTGTCTTTCGCAGCACCAACCAGTCTCTCAAAGAATCCACCAGATACACGCTGAATATCGCCTGTATTCACCTTTATTGTGTTGCCAAGGATATCCAGTGTCGCAGTTGTATCTTTCTTCAGTGCGGCGGAACCAGCTCTGTTCTTACCAATGATCCAATTCCAACCGTCAGAAACCACCTTAGCAGCTCCATCGAACATCTTCTTGAAACCGCCACCAAGATCAAAGTCACCATTTTCGCCAGTGAACATGTTCTTGATTTGGTTGATAAAGCCAAAAACTCCACCGCCGTCACCAGTTCCGCCATTAAGGAGGTTCAAGATGTTCGCCAGCGTCTCCAAAGTAGAGATCAGATTGGAAATATCATTGATAACATTCTTAACGTTTGTCGCGCCCTGAATGGCCTGCATATTGTTAAGGACGCTACCCTTGAAACCATCATAGTGACCTTCCATCTGCTCAAAGGTCATAGCCTCGAACTCGGCAGTGTATTTCAGCTTCTTCTGATAGTCATCCCAGCTGGTTCCAATAAGATTGTTTGTTTCCTGAACTTTATCCTTTAGCTTGTTTAACCTGTCGATCTCATCCTGCTTTTTATACTCACGCTGTTTATCAGACAAGTTCTGCCCGGCTTCACGAACGGCATTTTCATCTGCCTTCCATACAAAACCCTGACCTTTGCCGCCATATACATGAACAGTCTTATTGGCCTTTGCCCGCTCGTACTCATCTTGAAGTTTTGCCAGTTCGATTGCTCGCTCCTGTGCATCATTTTCTTCATTGAGAGCGTCAATCCGCTTGTCAATAACATCGATCCAGGCTTCACCCTGAATCTTAAGGTCGTTGGACTGTTTATCATTCAGGTCATCAAAAATGCCGATAAAGGAGTTTAAAACAGTGTTCAGTTCGGACATCAGAGTCTTCAGCTTGTCAGCCGATTTGCCCATGCCCTCCATCGAATCTGCGCCCTTGTCAAGAGAGTCCGCCAATGCACGTAGAATTTCTGCCTGGTCTTTGGTTTCATCTTTCAGTTCGAGTTCTGCTGCCTTTGCCAGAATGTCGGCCTTGGTTTTTGCCAGCATCGCTTCCTTATTAAAGACGAGCTGGTTACCCTCTAATTTAAGGAACTGCAGATACTCGGGAGACATTGTAAGTAGTTTCTGAATACTGTCAATGCTTAAACCGCCGTAAGTGTTGTACTCGTTTGCGACATCGCTCAAATCGGTCCATGCGCTCTGCATATCGTCGATCTTGGAGCTGAACTCTTCGACCGTAGAACCGAGTCCATCAAAATAGTCCTGAACAGAAATAACGTCGTTCTTGATATTATTTGCTGCAATTTTGTAACTCTTGGCGATAGCTTTAGATGCAGCGCCACCTTCAGAGCTGGCAGCTTCTGCTTGCGCTTCGAGAGATTTAACAACAGCATCTTTCAGCACGTCTCCGCTTAGATCAATCTTGCCAGTATCTTTATTGTAGGCTTTATTGATCAGATCCGGATCATATTCACTATACTTTTTAATGGATTGCAGTGCGGCACTTTGAGCTTCAGTGCCTTCATAATCCAGAGCACCAGTACGGCTCTTTTCTGTCTTTTCTTTGACAGTCTTACCGTTGTCCTATGCGTCTTTGAAACCGTCGGTGATTTCTTTTGCCCCTGAGAGAGCAGCGCTATAACCTTCAATTGCTGCAACCAGATCCCAGTAGGACATAGTCTGATCCTTGATGTTACGGTTTGTCCACTTAAGAATCTTGTTATACTGAGTTGCGCTCGCATTATCACCTTTGATTTTAGCATCTTTTAATTCTGCTTCCATCAATTCTTTGAATTTTGCTGTCTGAATTTCAAGTTTTCCCGTTGTATCGTTCTTCTGAAGCACCGAAGAATATTTATCCTCAAGGCCGGTCAGGCTCTGAACAGTTTGCATTGTCAGATAGCCTTGTTCGTTAAACTCTTTCATTGCAGATGTAACAGTAGACCATGCGTCAAGGAAAGTTTGAGCAGCTTTAGAAGAATTATTTGTGGAATCACTAAATCCATTCAGTTGATTTTTTAGACCACTAGCACTATTCATGGCGTTATTCATATTAGTGCTGATCAAAGACAATCTGGTATTTAAAGCCGTCATAACAGAAGAGATTTTCTCTTCAATCTCTTCTGTATTGTCTCCATTTTCAGCGGATCGGGCAGCAGCAAGGGCACCAGCTAGTTCTCCAGTCCCAATTGTGGCGTTTTTTAATGCAGGAGCAAGAGCTTCAAGTTTGTTCTTTTCGTCTTCAGTTGCTTCTGTGAATGTCTCTGCTTTTTCTGCGGCATCTTTCTTTGCAATCGCATTTAGCTCTGATATCGCTTGAGAAATGGCTTCCATTTGAGCTTCTGCATATTGAGTGGCCAAAAGATCGGCATAAGCGCTCTGGTTGACCTGAAGTTTTCCATTGACAAGCTCAAGGGTATTGAGGTATGCATCATCCATCTGAAGTAAACTCTGCAAAGAATCAATGCTCAAATACCCATATTTGTTGTATTCTTCAACTGCAGTAGAGCAATTCTTATAAGCGGACTGAATGTTGTCAATAACGCCCATTGTCTCTTCAAGCTGAGACGCATAGTTGTTAGCTGCCTCGGCATTACTTACCTGAAGAAAACCAAATTGCTCAAATACACCAATCAAATCTCCAAAAGAGATATGTGCTTTATCAGCTGTCTCGTGTAGAATTTTTAGTGCGTTCGATTCCGCTTCCGTTTGATGTTCGGTATCAGCATCGATATTTAAGACGGCATCGCCAGTCATGCCGCTAAATTCATTAACAGCGCCGACATAAGAATTGCCTTTAGAATCATTTGTACCACGACGAGACATGGAAGCTTTGACTGCACTAACTTTTTCTGCAAAGATATCAACATTGGTCGTATCAACACTAGTATCGTCTTGTGCATTTGCAAGAGCCTTAGTGGCTGCGGTCATTGCGTTCGTGCCGGCAACATATTCATCTTTGTACTTGGCGAAACTGTCGGCATCTGTCTTGTAATTGCCCATCTGCTCGGAAACAGCAGTGGACAATTCTTCGACCTTGGTTTTCTGGGATTCAAAAGTTTCATTCAGAGCATCTAGTTCTTTCTTTTTATTTGCATACTCTTTAGAATCTTTTCCGCTAGAGGCTTCAATTTGGTCAAGTTCGACCTGAAGATCACGACGTTTTTGAGTAGTATCTTCGAGTGCTGCTGTATACTCCTGGAGAGATTCAGTCTTGGTAACTTTATCTGGTGTCGGAGAGAATATCGTAATAGGATTACCATTAGAATCATAAGACACTTGTGGTTGCGTACTAGATTTAACGATACTATTTTCTGATTTATCATTCACAACAGCGCTAGTATCTGTGTTCGCCTTATCATCAGCGTCTTTTGAAATCTGCTTCTTCAGTTCCAGCTGTGCTTCAAGCATATCGTTGATAGCCTGAAGACGCTCGCGCTCAGCTGGATCGACAATATCTTCGATTTTATCAGCGCCTGCTGCCTTTACGGATTTATTTAAGTCATCAATCTTAGACTGAATATCTTCAACGTCTTGAGCGGCCTGATCTGCTGCATCGTGAGAATCGTTCATTACGTCAACAAGCTGTTCGGATGCGGATTTGAGGTTCAAAATATAATTAACTATATTAGAACCGACCCATGTAATGAAACCAATGCCGAGTCCGATAGCCGCCTGTTTTGCAATAGCGAGAGCACCAGCAAGGGCATCTACAGCGAATGTCTCAAGCTAAGTAGCACCAGTTTGAGCCTGCTGTCCTAAGACAGTAGCTATAATAGTTGATGCCAACTGTTGCTCGGTTTGCTTTGTGTTCTTAACAGCTTCTGTGAAATCCTTTTGTCTTAAAGCACTCTCGAGATTCTGTTGTGCCGTTTCTTTGTTTACAACGAGGTAGTTACCTTGAGCATCAACAAGTTTTGCTGCTTCAAGAACTTGTTTAGAAAGGGAATCAGAAAACCCATTGGAGCTTAAAGTGCTTTCTATTAAAGACGCACTAACGTCCTTCTCGGAGTTTGTTAAATTCAGAAAATCCTTTACAACGTATTTGACGGCATCGTCCATCTGTGTCATTTTAAGAACAGCAGATTGCTGTGATTTGTTCAATCCGGCTAACTGGGAAACATAATTTTGCACATTCGAATCTGTATTATTTGCGGTAAATTCAGAAGTGTCAACTTTCTTGCCAATACCCGTTGCAAAGTCACCAGCAAGCATAGCGGTCTGAAGGAATCCTGGTTTTTTTTGTAATTTAGAAGATTCTCTAATAGCTTTCTCCAAAGTTCCGTCAAGATTTTTATTGATTTCAATCATTGACTTATTGATTGTCTAATCGTATACTTATGTTAGTGGTCAAATAACACAAGTTGTGGTGAAGTTTATGAAAATTGGAGAATTAAAACACGATATTGATGTAAAAACAGGAACAGGAAAGAATTTTTTAGGGATATATCATACAGGTATTGTAACTGAAGAAGGAAAAACAATTCTAAAGAAAAATCCAAATTATATGTACCTAAAAAATGATCCTATGGTAAATAAACAAGAACCGATGGAATTTTACAGATCGGTTGTATATGCATATATGAAAGATGAAATATTAAAATACAATCCATCTTTAATATATGAACATGATAAAATTGTAAAGAAATATAGAGAAAACATTACTGTAATAGATAATATAGGAAAACCTTATTCTCTCGAGAATTATCAATTTCTTATGTGGTATTTAGACTATCTTCGTGAACAAGAAAACCCGGGTATTCTTGAACATGAAAAAATACAGAAAGAAATAAATAAAAAGAAAAAGAATGAAGAGGCTGCCCGTAAGCAGGAAGAAATAAAGCGTAAAGCAGAACTTAATCGTATCAAAGAAAACCAGCAACTCCAGCAAGACCTCGCCAGCGGCAAGCGTGTCATCTGTCCTTACTGCAAGTCTGCCAACACCGAAAAAATCAGTACCGTAAGCCGCGCCGTATCTGTATCTCTTGTTGGCGCTGCCAGTGGAAAGCTCGGCAAACAGTGGCATTGTAAGCAGTGTGGAAGCAATTTCTAAGCCTGCGCGGAGGACATATAATGGAAATTTCACTTGAAAAAGCACAACTTATTTCAGAATTAGAAGAAAAGATAGCCAATAACACCTATAACGAACACAACAACTATGGACGAGGCGGCTGGTATCGCTATCCAATCAACTATAAAGATGTCCATGATGGGAAAGAATACAAATGGGACACAAGAGCTGTCTACGTTAATTCGGATGTTGTAGAAAGTATGCGATACGACTTTGGTGAAAACCAACTCTATATCGGATATGCATTAGAAGAAGTTCTTGACTACCTTGAAACACGATATCATCTTGACTTTACAGAACTCGAAAAGAAAGAGTTGGCTAAATTTCATACTGATGAAGACGATGATGACTGATAACCGCACAGTTAGGTACCGAAGCTCGGCAAACAGTTCAAGTGTAAGAATTGTGGGTATGAGTGGTAAGAAATAACTAACTCAACTGGCGTAAAGAAACACCCGGAGGTGCATAACTTCCGGGTGCTTGCTTGTTTAATCGAATGGATAAAATTCTTTGATTTTTGGAGAGCCATCGTCGTAAGCCATTTCAAAACACTCAATATTTGACATTGGAATACAGAGAATCTGGTCGCATGGCTCGTCATCTTTAGATTTTGAGTTTTCGTCTGTCTTTTTTGCTAGGACACTATTGTAATTAGTAAGGATTAGCCAATCATCGTCAGCTTGGTGGATAAGTCCACAATACGCACGACCATCAGATAAATAAACGATGACGTAATTGCAACCATCAAGATCTAATGTTGAAAGCCAAATATTTTGAATATCAGATAGTCTGAGATATGAAAACAGTCGATCAATCAATCCGATTCTCTGTAGTCCATACAAAATAAATGGCAGCATCGTACAAGTAACGACATAAATAGCCTCATTGAATCGTGTTATGGCACAAGCGTCTACTACTATCTTTACAATATAACTAATTATAATTGCCCAGAAAATAAAAGCAGAGTGGTCTTGCTTTTTAAGAAATATAAAATTATAAATAGTTAATGTAATTGCACCTGGAATAAAATATGCGAAAAGTTCTGGTAAGAATTCTATAATTTCTTTCATGTCATTTAATCACCTCTGTTTGACTTTTTCTTTAGGCTTTCCGGGATTTTGATTCTTTGGAGAATATGTGTAAGTTCCATTACGTTTTTGAATATACTCTTGATTGCTTTTTGTTTCTGGATGTTTTACAGAAGTTTTGCTTTTGTTTTCCATGATTTAACACTCCTTTTATAGAAGTGTATCATGGTTCAAAGATGGTGTCAACTGCATATCCGCTTTACGCAATCCAACAGTCAGTCGGAGGTGCGAGTTTCTTACGATTATGTAATCTGACTTCGTATTCTTCTTCTGTTACTTTATCATAAGATTTGGTATCATCGTTCCACAAATAGAGTTCGTTTTCGTGATGGACTTCGCTTTCGATACAGTCAAAGAGAATTATTCCGTTAGCCCATCCTGGATCTCCTGGACTGTAGTAAGTTTTAGTATACGTCATAATCATTCTCCTTTATAAAAATAGCAAAAGCCCGGCCTCCCAGTAGTAGGGAAGTCGGGCTTGTTCATTATGATAGCTGCACAGCAGTTATTTCAGAAGTTCGGCGATCTCTTCGGCAGTCATACCGCTGGCCAGTGCATTGGCAACAATATCTTCTGCCTTTTTGCGATTCAGCTCTGCGGCAATCTTTTCATCAGCATCAGCCTTTTTCTTTTCGAGCTTTACAATCTCTTTATTGAGTTTTTTCAGCTCTACTTCTTTTGCTTTCCTTTCAGCGTTCAGCGCGGCAATATTCGTGCCGAGTGCTGCAATTTCTTCAGTGAGAGATTCTGCAGCAGTATTTTTCTCAGCAATCTGTGCTGCGTAATCAACGCCATCGAGAACCTTTGCTTTATTCTTGCTTCCTTTGGGTCTAGCCATAATAAAATACCTCCGTATATTTTGAATACGCGATTGTACTTTTATTATAGCTTACGCTGTAAGCAGTGTCAATATAAACTATGTCGAAAGGAACTGATCTTCAATTTTGTCTATTAGCAAATCAATGTCTTCAGGTTCTCCGTATTTTATCTCAGCCTGAGATGGTGTACGAAGGGTGAATATAGTATGATTGTCGTAATTACTTATAGAGTAATCCATAGAAGACAGAATATCCATCCCAATAATAGCATCATAAACACGAGGCTCGTCTTCGAGAACAGTCAATTCTTGATTCTGAAAATAAATGTCAGACGATAGAATTAAATTTGCAAGAACAGAAGGCCTATTTGCATCTTTTTCTCCAAATTTAACGTGATATATATTCCCTGTTAATTGTAAGTTTAAAGAGGTAGACACAAAACTAGAAACATAACTTGCCGCCGCACCCGTATCAATAAGAGTCTGGACTTTCATCATACAGCTATCGGTTTTAAAAATCACAGGAATGACGATCAATCTTGCGATTTCATTATAAATATAAGTGTATGTTTTTACTTCACGCATAATCATCCTTCTTTTTTTATTATTAAGTAAGATTCAAATGGGCCCAAGTAATCAATATCTGGAAGAAGCTTTTCGTTTTCAGCCTGACATTTGTAAAAATAATCTGTCATAGCCGTTTTTTCTTCAATAGATAGTTTCTTACGTAACTGGAAATATTTATTCTGCCATTCTAATCGATGTGGATGATCAAAATACCAAGCCCACGCATATTTCTCGCAAAGCTTGCGCATCTCTTCATTCATATTTGCCTCCTGATACTATCATATAATAATGCTTCTGTCAAATTTGTTTTCTCCACTTTTGACAGCAGGGGAGATGCCACCTGTAATTTTTGCCTACTGTGTTAAACGCACGTAGGTGATTTGGAGCACCCAATAGTGAATCTGCTTGTTTTGTACGCACGTAGATCCACTCCGACATTATGCTCTCTGAAGCTTCTTCCAACAGTTTGCTTAATAAGACTTTGCCGGAAGCTTGCCTGCGGATTCCTTTCGGTTCCCGGACGAGAATTACCCAAACTCGCCACAGCTTACGCTGCCATGTTCGTCGGTTTTACTAAATACTCCCTCGCACTGCAGCACCTAATATAATAAGCGCCGCAGGCTTGTTCCGTGTCACCACCCGGAGTGTTGCTGGGCACAATCGTGAAACCCGTCATTTTGGGTTTACCCAGCTGAGTTATAAAGGTTGCGATACCAGCACCCATTGGAATAGCGCCAGTAAATTTGATCATTGCATCTGCGGCTTTTGTAAGTCCAGTTGCGAGAGATACGACAGTCTTGACCAGACCGGAGTCAAGTACATCGGTAGAAAGAGCTTGGAAAGATGCGTCAAGCTGAGCAAGACGACCCTGAATAGAATCAAGGTATTTCTCATTCTCAGCCCATGCGACGTTTGCACTGTTTGCAGCAGATTCCATGGAAGATTCAGCAACGTCAAAATTATTTAGAATAGCACTAACAGCATTTGCGTTTCTCTTTCCGCCAATCATTTCAGTGACGTTCGCCTGCGTTACATCGGACAGACCACTCCATACTTGAGACAGCTCTTTCATGATTTGATATGTACTCTTGAAATTTTTGCTATCCAGCATGATGTCAACGCCAGTCAGAGATTTCAGTTCGCTACGGAGCTCAGACACAGAATTGGCCATACCATCAACTTCAATACCTGCATTCTCTGCGTCACTTTTAGCAGCACGGAGATACATAGAAAGACTTTTTAAAGTTGTACCGACCGTGTCTGCATCTTGGATAACTGCGTTTGCAGCAGTACCAAGCGCAATAGTTTCTTCCAGCGTATTATTAGCGGCCGACATAGCAGCAGAACTGCGAGTCAAGATTTCACCAAGGTCTTTTGCGGTAACAGGTTGTGTATTTGCTACAGCGTCAATTTTATTAACAACGTCCTCTGCCTGGTCAGCAAGTAAACCAAAGCCTTGCAATGTCGAAATTAGATACGAAGACGAGGTGTTAACGTCATCAATTCCGTCTCCCACGTTTTTGAGCAGGGTAGAGTAGGTAGCCATATTCTCGGCGTCTTCATCAGAATAACCGAGGCGCTTCCAATCAGCAGTCGAATTGATGTAATCACTAATCGAAACACCAAGCTTTTGTGCTTGATCAGACGCGCGACCCATATACTCTTCAAGAGATTTGCCGGCGTATTCACTGACTTTGCGCAATTCTGTAACAGCTGTATCGATTTCAACTACATTCTGATATACGATCCGCAAAGCGTCTTGCATCTTGTGCAAAGCGGCCATGGTAATCATAGTGCTCAGATGCTGGCCAAAAAGCTTTTCAAACTTATCAACTAAGGTTTCTGTTTCAAGTCCAAGTTGTTTTGACTCAGCACGAAGTTCAGCATACCTCTTTTTTAGTTCGCCAATTCGTGCAGGTGCATCACTGCTATTTAAAGCATTTAATAACTCATAAAATCCTTTTCCTGTGTCTGTACCCTGAAGTTTTTTATTTGCATCAAGGTAATCATGGATCATTGATTTCAAATTTGCAACTTCAGTAGACGCTTTATTAAACGAACGCTCCTGCGAAGTGGCTGCATTAAATTTTTTGGCTTCTTGTGTTGCTTCACTATATTCGTTATCAAGCGCGTTTAGTGCATCAGTGATAGAATTGATGTTACTAGCTGCTGTTTTTGTTAAATTACTTGTGGCCTATGTTTTTGCAGCTTGTACAGGATCGGTTTCTCCCTCGACACTGGTAAGTAAGCTGCTTAACTTGTCTTGTTTTTCTTTTAATTGAGAATAAAAGTTTTTATCTGTTCCGTTATTGCTTTTTACTCTTCCAATCAAAGACTGATTGGAGTTCATAGCTTTGTTCACTGCAGATGCTCCTGCAATTCGAGCACTAGCTTGTTTTATAGCTTTATTTTCAGCATCGTTTACAGCATCAACCTTTATCTTTATCTCTTCCCAAATGGGGATGATTTCTTCCAGAGTCTTAGCGTATTCATCGGTTTGAGCAGGAAATTTATTGAGTTTTGCAATCAGTTCATCAATGTTTTTAAAATCAACATCCTTAAGAGTGCCATCTTGCTGCATCTGTCGTGCAATTTCAACACCTTGAGCAATTTTATTGCCCTTCTTCTCAAGTCCCTTATAGCCTTTGCGCCACAGGGTATGTTTTGCTTGAACAGAATAAGTGTTTTGCTTTAAAGCCAAAAGATCACTTGCATAATTATCATATTCGGCCGGGTTCTTAGATGCAAGTTCTGCGGCTTGTTTTTCGATTTTTGTGATATCGTCTTTTAACTCATCATTAGAACTCTGAGAAACCTCTTCTTTAAGTAAAGCAAATCTCTTACGAATAACATCAACTGCTGAAACAAGATCGTTTTCTGCTTTTTTAGAAGAATTTATAGCAATCATAACATTCTTCCAATTATCTTCTGCTGCTTTAACCGCATTATTATATTCTTCTGTGCCAGCAGTAGCTTTTGCAATTTCATCAACGAGCTGTTGTTGTACATGAAGAGCTTCTTGAATGGCGGTAGGGGTTTTATTGGCTGCATTAGCTTCTTCAACAGTACCGTAAGTCTTTTGTGCTTCTGTCAACTGATCAGTGATCTTTTTGCCACGAGTAGTTTGTGCAACTTTGTTTTTATTACTTTCATGGGCCTTTATAATGGAGATCTGGCGATCGACTTTTTCTTCGACTTCAGCATCTTCTTTTCCCATTTGATCCATTAAATCGGTGTATTCCTGGATCGTTAGTTTCATCGAATTTAAGGCCGCATTTTTCTTTTTTTCTAACTCATCAATTGCATTTTTTATAGCGATTGCTTCATCAGAATTCTCATCTTCACCCAGACGTGCTTTCTTTATCTTATATGTGTTTTGTTCGCTTCTATATGTGCGATAGGCAGAAAGCTTTTCATTATTGTATTTGTCTCTTTCATTCTGAGCCGCTTGGATATTTTCTTGACTTTCTTTTACACTCTTAGAATCTGCATGACGCAGTCGAGTATAGTCTACTTCTTTGTTAGCATATCGGAATTTTCGATCAACATACCATTTGTCGTTATCTGTATTTGTGTCGTTTAACAGCTTTACGATTTCATCACGATTTGCTCTTAAATTTTCAAGACGCTTTTGAATGGTGTCGACCTCATCCTCAGAAACATCGTTGAGTATGTTCTTTGTCTCAGCGATTTTTTTATTGACTGTTATTAAGTCACTAATCAAACCACGACGAGATGTAGAAGATTTTCCATTAGTAGAAGCTGTTTTAGTAGTATCTTTGGGGTTAGAAGCTTTTTCGGATGCATCTCGAATGGCATTAGCAATTTCAGCGTTTTTTAGAATCAGATTACCCTTAACATCAATACCGCCTTCTGGTAACTTAATGTCGTCTTTTGTGACAGTTACTTTGCCATTCATCACTATTGGATCAGGTCGCTCAATATCTTTGTCTTCAAGTTTGATGTGACCTTTCAACTCAATAAGCTCTTGCTTTTCAATGTCGTTTTGCGATTTCTTCTTTTTGCCTTTCGTCTCGGTATCAGTAGTCGTTGTGACAATTTTACCTTTAACTTCAACCGGGGTCTTTGGAGGAGTTATATCTGTGGCCTCAAGAGTAACATGGCCTTTGATATCTACTGGTGTTTCGGGTGCGACAACATCATCAGCACTCAAAATAACCTTACCATCAATTGCAGCCGGTTCACCAGTGACCGCGATAGTGGAGGTATCGATTTTAATAGAATTAGATTTATCGATATAATTGTTCGTCAGTTCAGAAATGCGAGTAAAATCAGCAATTTGATTCTCTAGTGAATGACTTAAATCATCGACTTCCTGCGCTACATACTGAAATGCTGGACCGAGTTCAGCTATTTCCGATACATAGTTCTCAGTTTTATTAACGACACTTTGTAATGCTTTTTTTGCAGATGTAATTGAATCGACATTTTTTTGCAACTCTTCTGTATTGCCAAATTGAACGCCATCAGAATCAACTACGACAACACCAGGAATTTGAACTGGATCTTTGACATCAACAGATACATCGGCATTAGTTATAACAACCTTGCCACGAATAGAAACAGAAGATGAGCCGTCTTCGGTCCCGGATGTACCATCTGTAGGATTTTCTTGCCCTTTGGAATCACCGGGGGTATTTTTTTGACCATTCGGTAAGACATCAATTAGAGTCTTTAGCTGTTTTACCTTCTCTTCAATATTGTCAACATGTTTATCAACTTCAACAGTAAGATTGTTTGAAAAATTTTTAGACTTACTCTCTAAATCATCCATTGCGGCACTAACTTCACCAATAGATTGAATGATTTTCTTTGTATTCTCATCGAGAACAGATGAATCAATAGGGATGCCAGCACCAATAGATTCTTGCTCGGATTTTTTTAGCCCATCTATTTCCTTTTTAGAACGATCGATTGATTGCCCGATTAAATCATTAAGATGAGTGAATGTCGAAGCATAATCTAATAAGTCTTGATAATCTTCCACTGACTTGGAAAAAACAGAATAATCTCCACCTTGACCTCTGAGATTAGAGATATCTTCAAGGCCACCTTTTGCATTATCAATAAAATTTTTCAAGATAGAACCTTTGATGTTAAGATTTTTTAATGCACCAGGAGCATTATACAACTCTTCCAATTGAACGATTGCATTTTTTATAGAATCATATGTCTTTTCAAAATCTTTGAATGTACTATTATAAACAGATTCATCCGCTTCGTCCCATGCTTTAGACATCAAAGAAAGAGAGTTGCTAAGATTGATCAGCGCCTTACTCATTTGATCAATTGAAGTTATATCACTATCTGCTGAAATCTTGCCCATTTCTTTTAATTTCGGCATTTCGGAATAAATATCATTCAACTGTCGATTTAGTGTTTGCGCTTTTTTAATATCCTTTTTTGAGATTTCATTGAAAATACTATCAACCGTTACATCTCGATTTCCACCACCAAAAAGTCCATATGTGGCTTTATTAGCAAGTGCAAGATTAGTTTGCATCTCCTTTAGATAGTTAGAAAGAGTGCGATTTACACCACGAAGCTGCTCTTTTAGTTGCTTTGAAAGGTCATTGCCGAATTCTTTAACGTCTAGTTTGACCTTAATTTGTTGAGCGCCATTTTGTGCGGCAGTAATCTCGTCGTTAATCTGTTGCGTTAGGTTTTTCTCAAGATTTGGTTCGATATCAACACTATAAGGTCCACCTAATCCTTTTTCAATTTCGTCCTGTAAGTTAGATACATCAGGCGTAATAGGGACAGCAGGTAATTTTTTTATATTGCTGACTTGCGCCCGTATATCTTCTTCAAGTTTCGCCTTATTGATTTGCGGGTCAACCTTAACTTTGATACTCAATTCTGGTTCTCTCGCCATGTTTTATTCCTCCTTCTGGAGCAACCAATCTCCGAATCTAAAAAAAGCAGGCTTTAATAAGTCTGCTCATCTTTTTGATTATTTTGTATTGTCGTGATTGATCCGCTGCTCGACCATATTTACGATATCTTTATTGTGTTTATTGATATCTTTCTGAGTATTCGTCATAAACGGACGCGGTTTCATCCACCTATAGCGCTTGTGTGTCCATGGATTTCGTATGTTGTTACTTTCAAGCAAGCGGGGGAGTCCATCTGGATTATGATATTCTTTATGGTTTGCAAGGCGAGGACCTTCAACTTGAGTTTCATTATACACGGTCAAAACGCGACCATGTACAACATCTCTGATATTTGAATCATCCAATAATCCGCCATTGGTTTCACGACGTTCATATTCAACAGGGGAATAGGTTGCATAAACATCTTGCTCTACATGAGATTTCATCTTATCTTCCACATAATCTTTAACCTCATTTTTCAGAGCTTTATTTGCCCGTTTCATAATTTCTCGCTGAAGTCCCTCAACGGTATTGAATGATTTCTTCCCCATAGTTTACTCCTTGCCTTCAGCGGCCGCAGAAATAAGCTCTGCCGTATCAATTGAAGGGGCACCATCGAGCATACCTTCAGGAGTTTTGACGCTATAGTTATCTTTCTCTACCGGTTTCTTCAGATTTTCTTCAGCGATTTTTTCAATCATTTTGTTCATGTCGAACTGATCACCAATGCCGCTCAGTACCTCGGCGGCCAACTGCATCAACTGCTCAAACGGCTGGTTCTTTGCTGCGGCTTCAAATGCGGCCATATACTGCTGGCGGGCAATCTCGATTTTTTCGCGGCAAGCCTTGTTCAGTGTAGTCAGAATATACTTGCGCGGAGCCTCATTCATCAACTTGGTCGTTTCATCAGAGAAAGCCAGCTCACTCATCTGGTCCTGTGATAGCTCTTCAGTTTCAAGACCAGTAAACATGATCAGTGTTGTAATTCGGAAAGCGTAGTCATACAGCGCCGGCTCGTAACGTCCATTGCGCTCAGACAGGCTTACCACGCTGTCAACAAACAAAATTCGTTCAGCCAAAGTCAGATTATTCTTTGCATCCATAAGTATTAGTCCTCCTGATTTAATTTATTGTTTTCAAGTTCCATCTTTACAGCTGTCGCAATGCACATCGCGTCAGCTTCATCAGACGAAACATCTTCTCCATAACAGGTTTTCACATAGTCGATGGCCTGCTGCTTTAATTCTGCACGCTTTACTCGACCCTGTTTAAATCCTAATATCTTTCGCCACTCGGATGGCTTGATAATTTCATAAGGAATATTATTTAACTCACATACGCCAATGATCGCTCCTTGCAACTGCGCCAGTTGGATCAATGTTTTTGGCGAGCTTTGCAGCGCAACATCTTCAATCACTACAAGATCCGGGTGATTGTTCTTGATACGACTCTGGATCATCTGGCGCATCATTGTCGAGCGTTCCAAAACATCTTTGGTTTTGCTCAGGTCAATCAACGAATGGTAGACAGCGTTGCCATCTAAAGTACAAACGCCTGTTTTACCAAGCGCCTGGTCAAAAGCTAAGATTTTTATATATAACACTTCCTTTTTCTCTCTGGATGTGGTAAAATTCAAACTTGAAGAACACCCGCACACCCCTTTTGGGGCTTATTTAAACATGTGGACATTATCATAGGGGCTTCCCGAAAATCCAGTAGCCCAACTGCTGGTAGAAAGGAGGACCCTATGGAGATTAACTTTGCGACTCTGCGAGAAATCGTTGGTTTTGTAGCTGATTTGACAGCCATTGTCTTGTTTGCTATGAAAGTAAGCCAGCGCCGGGCGTAAGCGGTGCCATCTGTCCGAGTTTTTACTGAAGCCTCTATGCAAATTAGAGAGCTGGTCCGCTGTGTGGGTGTTCTTTTTATTTGTGAGTTTCCTCATATCAACGCGCCAGCAGTACAGTAGTTGCCATGCTGTTGGTGCGCTCATAAAAGGGGCAGAGCCCCGAAAGACTCTGCCTCGTGTAAATGCTATGTATCAGCCCTCGTTAGGGAAGATGAGAGAGAACATGTCGCCATTCTCGTCGGCCAGAACGTCGAAGGTCATGGTCAGAGAGACGGGATCGCCAGTGTTCTGCCAAGACAGCTCAAAGCCAGCCTGAGGAGCAGCCTTGTACCAGATGGGATGTGCCTCGATGATGTCGTCGCTCTCGGTCTTGTAGGGAATAGAACCCTCGACGCGATAAGCCTTGGGGAAGTGACGGCTATCCAGGTGCACAACCTGAGCTGCTGCCTGCTTTGCGTAGTAATACACGATGTACTCGACACCGCTCTCAACGGTGCAAGTAACTTCCTTACCAGTAGCACCAGTAGTAGTAATCTCAGTACCCAGATCGTCATCGGCCTTAAAGACCTGAACAGCAGTGCTTGCGATCTCAGCAGAAACCTCCAGCTTAGTGGTATCAGCAGCAGTGACCTTCTCGCGCTTCAGGAAGTTTGCGGTAGTGCCCAGGTCGTTGCCAGACAGCATCTGGAAGACCTTGACGGGGTAAACCTGTGCCTCAATGGTCAGAGTGCCGGTACGAGAGCCGTCAAACTGCACGCGGTTAGGTGCGCCCTGGCCGCCGGTTGCGAACACGCGGTCACCCTCAAAAGAGGTAGAAGTGACGTTAGCCCAGTCAACATTCAGGAACAGCTTCTTGGTGGAGTAGTCGACCAGCATCAGATCGGCGACCTCGCGGTTGGCGAAATTTGCATTCTTGTTAGCCATAATTGTTATCCTCCTATAGTTTCGTTTTCTTTGTCAATTCGCTCTATCCATTGCGACGGATCGTATTTTCCGCCCCAAACGGAATAGTTCATTTCAGCGATATTTAGTTGTTTTGCGCGTAATAGCTGGGAGAACGTATCTCGTATCTGTCCAACTGTCAGCTCAAAGATGTTTGAATAATTCAAACTTGGATGAAAAGTGCATAAGAGAGAAATCATGTTCGGCAGCTCGAAATTCGGATCTGCCTTTTTTGTTTGTTTGAACTTTTTCTTCTTCTTTTGGAACTTCTCATAAAACAAGCGATCTTTTTCAGTCTTGAATTTTGGAGCTTCTTCAGGGATGTCGCTTTCATCGATATCAACCATCTGTAAGCAAATCTTTGTTACGGTCGAATAGTTGTTTCTGTCGATATAGCCACCAACGGAGAATCCTTTTTTGCCGCTATTTTCTTTGTTGATAAAAATTGCTCGATACTGCTCGTCCCACTCCAATTCCCCAGAAACAAAAAGACCCAGGGCCGAGATCAGTTCGGCTCTGGATTCGTCTGTCGATGTAAGAATATCAAACATCGTAATATTTGCTTTTTGTTCGCTTGTCATTTGCTCCCAGATGTCTGGCATTTTCATCATAGTTGCCGCATCATGGTAGTATTTTTCTGGGGTATATAAAAATAAGGTCAGCGCGTATTGATACTGGGTATAACCTATCTTCAAAATATCTTTCAAAAAAGGGGAGTGGATTCGCCCAACATTTTTTAGCTGCACGCCATATGGGCTCAGATGATCAAGATACGAAATTTTTCTCATCAGCGAGCCCTCCTAAAAGAGCCAACCTGATAAACAAGCATTCGTCCGTAATAGCACTGCGCCGGCTTATAGATGCTGCTTCCAGCCCATTCAAGCGGTCCAATTCCAAATTCTTTGTTTCCATTCAGAAGCTTATCAATGTCACTGACCAAAATATCAATGCGTGTCCCAGCTTGTCCTTTCCGGTGATATGTCTGCATAAGGTTTTTACTGCAATATGCAAACACGTAAATAGTCATCATCGTAATAGAATCACCGCTGGTTTGTTCTGGCACAACCTCAACACACAAAAATGTTTTTGAGTTTTCCTGTGTATCTGGAACATATTCATACTTAAACACGCATCCACCTTCACCCGACCCATTCTTACCAAGCAGAAGAGTTTCGGGATCGTCGATATCATCTGTGTTGCCCAATAGGACATCAAGGACATTTTCGTCATTGATCAACTTGGAAACGACCCGATTTTTGAATACTCCGATCTCATCGAGATTCATATCAGATCACCTCCAATTCGATCTTTTCGGTAAGGCCGGCTGCTTTAACCGTCAGTACCACGACTTGTCCAATCAACTTAGAATCATCCACACAAGTGATCTTGCATTTTGCACCGGTCGTAATCGTATTACCGCCTTTGAAACATACTCCCGCAGGAGTACAATCGCCGGTAAGCGTCCATTCTGCATTGTCATATACTTCGCCATCGATTTTTGCAGTAAACAGTTTTCCAAAACCACCAGTTGGGATGGATGGTTCACCTGTAAACTCTATCGAAAGCACTCTGTCGTCTACGATGTTATCGTCAGGATAGGTGATTTCCACGTTATCGGAAGCATCTTCAGGCACATAATTGCAGATCATTTTCTCTACATTGTCTGTTTCTGCGTTGTAAAGATCCTGTTCAACGTTAAACGAGAGGAACCCGATCTGGTCATTATCATAGTCAATTCGGCCAGTCATCTGGTCAATCGACGTGATTCGATAGGTCTTTGGTTCTCCATTGACGATCTCCAACATCAGCCGCTTTCCAATGTTCAGACGGGCAGAATACTCATCGAACGGAGTTTGAATACGGAATTCACGAGTTGAATAACTCATCACCTTGTTCTCACTCAGGTTGGAGTAATACGGTTTTTCCACAGTTGCCCACAGAGATACGATCTTTTTTGTCTTGTCGTCCTGCCACACGATCTGTTTCTGGCAGATTTGAATGCGGCCGCGCACGGTGATCTCATCATCTGCATCACGTTCGGTAATCAGCCAGTGGCTCTTACCCCAGTACATAATGCTGCCGATCTCAAAATCCTCACCAGGTCTGGTGCGGAATATTTTCTGGTTTGTAACAGTAGACGATATAATATTCACCCAGCGGGGTACGTCGTCTATCGTCACTTCTTTATAAGAAGGATTGACTGGTGCTAAAAAGCGCGTATCGTGGAGTGCCTTATTGATCACCCTGTCGCGCTGCGTCTCTCCATCCTGTTTCAGCATAGCTCTATATTGAGATCTTGTCATATCCCACCGCCTTACTGTGTCCATTCAGAAACACTGTTTGACTTAAAGGAATACAAGTTCATCTCAGCAGTCAATTTACGCTGCGACTGCGCCAAAAGGTCTTTCATCTGCTCCAGGAGCTTAGCAGGGGAGAAGAAAGAAAAGTCCTTGGTGCTCATAGCGTTCTTCAAAGCGTCAGAGTTATAAACATACGGCTCCAGCCAATGCACAATCATGCTTAACGCCAGGATACTCTGTTCCTTGCGGGTCAGAGTAACATTGAACTGCTGCAGCTCATCATCATAGTCAGTCAGGTCTTGCACACAAATGTCCGCAAAATCATCAATGGCGGCCTGAAGCAGGTCGTTTTCTGCGTCTGCAAACATCTCGTCAGTATATCCTTCCTTATCATAATCTCGAATGCGCCCACGACAGCGGGCATAGATACTTTCAAAAGTGGTTGCCATGACCCGCCTCCTTTACATCAAATTGTGTCTTCCAACTCAACAGACAGGGTGTCCTCCAGTGCCTTAATCGCACTGCGGCTGTCCAGCTCACCGGTTTCGATCTTTTTCTTAGCCTCAGATGCAATCGCATCCTTGGTGCCGCCCGGCAGTGTCGGGACGATCTTCTTAATCTCATCGGCGGGCATTGTAAACACGTCATTGAAGTTGTCGGTGGTCAGACTATTTTTGTAATAGCGCTCAACGCCAAGCTTCTTGATAATGGCGGGATCATCGATCAAAATCCAATTTTCCTCAAAGAACCGGCGCTGATTACCGCGCATAGAAACCAGCTCGCGATACTCCATTTCCTGAACATCGCCAAAAGCCTCCCACTCAACGGTATAGCCGGGATTCAAGGTGGACTTATAGATCAAATTACCAGCTGTGCCATTGCGGCACTCCACCATGGTCTCGTTTGTAATTTCGACTACGGGCTCGGTCGCTACGGGAGCAGTAGCTTTCGCGGCTGTAGTCTTAGTTGTACGTCTTGCCATTCGTTCCTCCTATTTAATAAAAGAAGCGGCAGGGCTGTTGCCCCACCGCCATTCAACTCAAATTATCGATCAGGCCATCTTGTATGCGCCGAAGTCACGGTCAAACACAATGGCAATGCCGGTGCGCTTCATCATCAGGAACTCCTGGCTCATATCGGCGTTGTTCATCGGAGTGCCCATCAGCATGGTAACATCGCCCTCGGTAACGCGCTTAATGGGCTTGGTGTCGCCAGCAAACACGTACAGGGTCTTGTCATCCAGGATGAAATCGGTTGTACCGGTAGCGTGACGCTGCTTCACAGCAATCAGCTCAGTACCATTGAAGCGGCCAAAGTGACCCATTGCGTACATATCTTCCTTGGCGGAATCAGACACAACTGCAGTCTTGATCTGACGCAGAGCCTTACGGGTGCCAACAATCACAGCGGTCTCGCCAGTAGAAGCCTCAACGTGCTCGATCAGATCCAGCAGCTTGTCCTCGTCAAAAGAGCCGGTCTCAATGTAGGGAGCATTCAGCTTGCTGAACATGCCAACGAATGCAGCGTATGCAGAATCCAGCTCATCCTTGGTGAAAGACTTGGAAACGATATCAACAAACTTGTTAAAGTCGATACGGCCAGCCAGAACACGGTTCAGCTCCTCGTAGATCTTGATAGCGTGCAGCTGAGTATTGACGGTAATGTCAGTACCAGCTTCCAGACGCTGACGGCGCACGCCCTGAGTACCCTCGGCGATATCGGCAACAGCAAACAGGCACTCGCGCTCGATGTGGAACTTGGGAGTGTCACCCAGAGCCAGGTTGCGATCCTCGACCATGTTCATAAAGAACTCGTCGCCCTTCAGACCTTCCTCAGAAATAACATTGACCAGCTCCTCAACAATAGCAAACACCTTGGAGCAGCTGCCGTCACGCAGAGCTTTAATGTCCAGCTTAGTGGAACCGCCATTTGCCTCAACCAGAGCCTTACGCAGAGCCTCCTGGGTGTCGTTCACAGAATAATCACCAGCAACGTGGCCCTTGTAGCCATCGAGAGCCAGCTTGACCAGATTAGAATCAATAGCCATGGTATAAACCTCCTATAATAAAAATGGCCGCCCGCTTTAAACGGACGGCTTTATGTTGATTTCTTAAAACTTCGGAATCACTTCAGGGTGATCATGTAGTAGGTATAGCGACCATCGCCAAAACCAACAGTCTCAACGAAGTCAATACAGCCAAAGGTCTTGTCATCAGCAGCTTCCTGAATCTGGATCTTGGTGTCATCTGCAGCAAAACCGACATACTTGCCCTTTGCAGGAGTGCCGTTAAATGCCTCGGCAGTAGCAGAGAAGCCACCCTTGGAAACATTCAGAGCGTAAACGCGCACGGGCTTACCAGCCTCATTGACCCACTCGGGCAGATAGTGCGCCACAGTCTGATCATAGAACAACTCAACGCCAGCGGTCAGATACAGGTCGGCAACGGTAGAAGTTGCGGTGGGAGCGGTAGCCTTGTAAACCTCGCGACCCAGCTTCTCGCCCAGAACAACCAGCTGAGCATTATCGATCTCAGCAGCATCGGACTCCTTGTAGAAAATAGCACTCTCCAGCTGAGCACCATCCAGGGTGCCACCCAGCTTGTCAATGCGCACAACAGCATGCTTATTATTAGCCATAATTATGTACCTCCTAATTTTTGGTAAATTACTTATTGCCGAGATAGTGTTCGATCAGACCACCATACGCGGCATCTGAACCGTTCTGGGTGCCACCCACGCCAAAGCGGACAGTTTTTTTGTTGTTTTTATTGGGAACATAAGAAAACTCAGCACTCTTACGGCCAACCAGCGCGTAACACTTGGTCTCCAGGTCGGAATAGCTGATCTCCTTGTTCTCCTTCAGTGCGATATACTCAGCATCTGCGCCAAGCTTCTCGTCAAAGGTGGCAAACAGAGCGTTGCGCTTTGCTTCCATCTCAGCGGCTTTTGCGTCAGCTTCGGCCTTTTCGTATGCCTCCAGCTTCGGCTTCATCTCGGCAATAGTCTCAGATGCTTCAGTAAACTCTTTTGTCAGGTCAGAGATTTTAGCATTCATCTCGACAACCTTATTGGTGATCTCAGTAAAAGCTGCATTCATGCCGGGCAGGACCTCGCCCTCGTCCCAGTCTTCAAAAGTCACCTTCTTACGCTTGGCGTTCTCCACATCCAGAACAACATTGTCGCCGTTCATAGAGTATGGAATACCCATCAGATTGTAAGTGGTGCAATCAATCACGATCACCTCATCGCCCTGGACATCATTCATCCAGTAGCGGGGAACCATATTCTCAGGGTCCCAAGAAGACTGGATCTTGTATGCGCCCAGAGCGCCGCTGATTTCATTCAGCAGTTGCTCAGTGGTCAGAGTAAATTCGCTTGATGCAACGGGCTCTCCCTCTTCGGCTGGCGCAGTATTCTCAGCAGGAACCTCAGTTGTTGCATTTTCTGCACCTTCTTCAGGTGTGGCGTTTTCGGCAGGAGCAGCCTCAGATTCGGTCTTTGTCGCAGTATTCTCTGCAGCGGGAGTCTCAATCTTAGGATTCTCCACAGCGCCTTCTGCCACGGCATTTTCAGTCATAGCAGGATTCTTTTCATTTTCATTCATTGGCGTTGTATCTCCTTTCTCCTCATCGGATGGATTATCATTTTGCGCAGTATAGTTCTGTTGAATTGCTTGATACTCATAGAGCCGGTCGCGGATCTGAGCGGTAATATCCTCAACAGAAAAATTGGCAGTAACGCAGCTGCCTGTCATAGCGGGCTTGATACTCGGATCAGTCGTAGACAGAATGCAGCAACCGTCAAATTTAAAAGACCCCACAGGAACGTTGCCGTTCTTATCTGCGGGGCCACAAGCCATATCGGTTAGCTCAACACTGTGATTCTTCGTACCATCGCGGGTAAAAATATCTACAGGATCGCTAAACTTTGTCTAAATCAAACCATCAACACGCAAATACTCCCGTTCAATACCGGTGCCGTCATCCTTAACGATCCAGCGAGGATTACAAGATTCAGGAATAACGCCATAAGCTTGACCAGCATAGACGTACTTCACGTCTTTGTCGGTGATTCGCAGTTCATGTTCATGTCCTTTAAAATCCTTGTCTTCCTCGTCAAGTTCATCTACAACATAGCCCAAGATCGGCGTATTACGGATTGTCGGTACTGCTTTGTTGATCGCGTCTTTTGTGAAACTTGTCTTATTGAGGTTTACTCCAGTGTGCATTACATCAATGCTGACATCAATGAAGCGAAAATCAGAAGATTCGTATTCGCCCTTCTTAATAAAAGAAACCGGATATCGTTGATTCATTCTGTTTTCACCTCCTCGTCAGCAAAATAAAAGCCCTGGCGAATCGCAACCTGCAACTCAGCCAGAGCATTTTCAAACACAGAATCGTATACAAAAACATACTTGTTTGTTGGGTCTATTCGTAGCATCAGAGCGCCACGGTCGGTCAGGAACTTTGCCATCCCGGCGGAGTGCGCTCCGTGTACGATAACTTCATAAATCTCCTGACTCATCTTATGCCTCCTGTCTATCGGCGCTTACGTTGCCAGCATCAGACAAGCCCTCGCCCTTACTTGCGTTTGTTGGGCGGCCACCTTCATCCCCGGCGGAACCGGACTGAGTATTGGAGCTCTTGAGCGGTGTTTCACCAGCACTAAGTCCCAGGATTTCATTTTCAAGATAAGTCATGTTCTCATAATCGCTGCCCGCATAACCAGTAGTTGCAAGAGCGGCGGTTCGAGTCGGCATACCATAAGTAGCATCCTTGAGATATCTTTCATGCATCTCAGTTACGTTATAATGAGTGACTGGTAGGAAGTTCAGGCGGAACTTATAAGAACCGGAAACGCTCTTCAGCTTGCGATTGATCCAGCGCTCCAACTGTCGCATCACTGCAAACACGATCTCCTGGTCATTCACAGTACACAGCTGCAGGGTAGTAGCAGAAGGATCTTCGCCACCGCCGAACAGATTCTTATTCACGCCAGCTCCTGTAAAGAATGTGGCCTCAGCATTTGAGACCTCTTTAGAGTCACTATTCACGCCGCTCTTTTCAAAGTTCCAGCTACTGATCTTCATGGGAGTAAGAATTGCGCCAATATTCGGCGGCAGTACATTACTCATCATGTCATAGAACTCTTTTGCTGTATCATAGTCAATCAGGAAAGAGCCGTCAGCATCATTCACGGGGATCTCCATTGCCAGCGCCTTATAGTTATTTGTCTCACTTGCGTTTTTACTGATGGCGCGGTAATCTTCAATGTCGGCAAGCGCGCTAAACAAACTCACAAACGGGGGAATGGGAATATAATCGTGCTCATTTACTTTGATACAAATGGACTTGGAACTATCCAGCTCCTGCCACTTATAGTTTTGCGAGTCAGCTTTATATTGGTTATACATTGTCTCAAACTCAGGAGGATAGTTTGGCAGCTTATCTTTATTAGAATCAAAGTAAGAAAAATCAAAAGCAAAATTATAAACGCCGTCTTCAATGCTGCTTATTTTACAATAGTCAGCATTAAGATTTTGGAAGGCAAAACTGTCATTTGTCTCCCACGCATAGCCATAGTAAACATCATCGCGAAATGCAATTGTCAGTATCTTTGTGGCTTCATGTGGGATATTCATCAGCTCAACTGCGGTCACAGCAGAATAATATGCCTTCTTAAACTTGTTGGCGTTAATTGTCTTAGACCGATCAAGTCCATACGGAGAGATTGTATAAGAGTATGTAGACATGTTCGCAAAATATTGAATCAGTCGGCGGTAGTAGTTTGAAATATTGAATAGATATTTACTCATATTTCGCAGCTGCTTCTCATAGTTGGCGGGGTTGCCAAGATAGGTAACGATCTGATCCTTGGTATATTTTGTATATGTCGGATTTGTGTCCGTACTCGATGCCAGATTGCGAATACCGATATGTGACAGGTTCGCATAAACGCCATTGACAAGATCCTGATATGTTACATAAGAGGTCTTGCCATCTTTGGCATTTGTTACGCGGACCTTTTTCTGCATTTTATCTTCAGCCATTACAGTCCTCCCTTCTTTAATACAGGCGCTCTAAAGTTAAACGTGAGCGAAGTTGGCTTTTTATTCTTCTTCTCCATGCTTCGTTCAACTTGCTGCGCAATGTAATAGTTGTAAGACAGGGAAGAGTAGCGGTCTTTACGGCAGCCGGATTTCTCCTTGACTTTAATAACGTTATTCACAGTTTCGTAGCCCAGGTTCACGAGTTCGTTTACAGCAAGCCCGGTATTGATATAGGGCATTTGCAACGTGGCTCGTTCAGTAGGCGACATTTTATCATAGCCTTTATAGAGTTTGCGCAACTGGTCTTCACATCCATACTCACTCTGAAGCAGATGAATACGTCCTTGCTGAAAACCGCTGCGCAATCCAATAGCAACATCGCTATTAAACTGGGAGCTGCCCATAATGGCCTAGATGACCTTGCGAGCATTTTTGTCAGCACAGCGAGATGCGATTTCTTGATTGTTACAGCAGCTGATCGCAGGATATGTTTCGCCTGTTTCTGGGTCATACATATCACGCATCAGCAAGTCAACCAGAGGTAATCCAACGCCTCTACAGTCAACCCCGATATAATCACAGTTGAAGTAGTCGAAATACCGTCGCAGTTTTAGTGCTTGGTCTTGCGCACTCATACCCTCAACGTTCTCTGAATAGACAAAGTTGCTGGTGTAGCGTCCTGATTTATTCGGCAGCATACAGTTCAAGAAGATACTGGTTGCGTCGTTGTCGTTTTTGCGACTGCTCATCAATGCAATATCAGCGGTGAGAATTCGTACTTCGCCATTTTTCTTTTTCGGCACGTCCATAGCAGCTTGATTAAGTAAAAGATTCGGTGCGTAGAACGCCTTTTCAATGACGCGCGTTTTGTTGATGTCATCAAATTGGAATAATCCACCCTCAGTAGCACCAAGCCACTTGCATTCATTCTCCATTGCAAACGTCAAATCAGAAAAACTGGATTCACTCATTTCGTCCTCTACAGCCTCCTTCAACAGCAAGCCGCTCTTGATTGACATCTGATACGGGAAAGATACGCAGAAATATTTTTTATTAAAGTCGATCATATTTACGAAGTAGTCCTGACATTTTTCATAGCTCCAATGGTTTTGGAACCAAGCAGAACTTAGATAGAATTCTTTGTTTCGCTCTGCAAGATGTGCATATTGTGGCTTGTCCAAATATCCAGGATGACGAACAATATTCAGGAACTTCTTCAAGATCAAGTCAATAACATCTTTAGAGAGTAATCTATATTCATCACAGATAAGAAGTGTAGCTCGACTACCACGACTGCTATCTGTTGCAGTGACAACTTTGATATAGCTGCCGTTCCTAAATATAATCTCTGCTTTTTGATTGTTGATATCGACCTTTTTGATTTCAGATCGTAGAAGGGGACTATTGGGGTAGATCTCCTTCATTATCTTTTCATCCAAAATACTGATAGATTGGCTTCTTACCTTACAGGCAATACAAACCTTGGAACCAGGCTATAGAATACATGTAATCACACAGAAAACTGCGGTTAGAAATGACTTACCAAGGCCGCGAGCAGCAATGAAGCAGAAGCCGGTACATCTCACCATCAAAAACAGTAGTAGCTCTTGGAATGGCTTCAATGTCAGGTTTAAATAGTCTTTTGCAAACCGCTGAGGATTCGCTCTATAGAATGACGCCCTCAGGGCAACTGCGTTCATTATCTTTTCTGATTTTGTATTCGCTACTTCCTTATCTGTTAATTTTTCTTTACTCATGCGGAACCACCGCCTTCGCCAATACCGAAAATAGTTTCGCGGAGGCTAGTATCTGTGGTATCATCCTCATTCGTCTCTGGTTTATGAGCAGTATATCGTTCAAACTCTTCGTCAAATTCGTCTTGATATGGGTTCTTCAAGTTGAACATCTTAAGCAACGTACCCAGCACCCACACTCTAAAATACTTACCGATACCATCAACGTCCTGCCACTCGGGTGACGGTTCTGGAATCGGCTCTTCCTCTTCCTATTTCTGAATCAGCGTGCCAAAAGTATTCGTCTCGGCCAGTGCGTTATCGTTCGTCTGGTTCGGCTTGATTTGGGCAGAACCCATCAGGTTTTGTAGGTTATCGTTTGCTTCCTTGATCTTTTTGGTGTCACCAGTCGCATCGGCCTTTTCGCAGTTAAGCTCTGCCTTTGCGATGCGCTTAAACAGAATCTCCTGTGCGGCTGTCTTGCACTCATGGCGTGTAATAAGGTTTTGGTAGTGATCTTCAAGGAATAGATAATCCTGATCATCCAAACCACGCCCCCAGTTCTTGATCATTCTCTGAGTAACCTTCGTTCCCTTAGTATCACCGGCAGCAAGTGCGTCCTTTTTCTTCTGATCGATTACATCATCATAGGATTTACTTGCAAACTGACGCATATTGATACGACCCATATAGGTGTTGATCTTCGGTGCAGATGTACTTGAATATTCCGCAGCCTCCAGCACTTTATCATCAACATAAGTATCAAACATCATAGCAAGACGATCAATAGCTTCGTCCTCGTCGTTGTACTTTTTGGCATAGAATTCAAACATCTTTTCGCGGCAGTCATTGCACCATGGAAGATACCCATCGTTACCCATAAACCATTGGCTCTGTGTTTTTGAGAAATTCCCTTTGCGCACGTCATAGATCTTTCCGCAACACATACACTTGCCACCGCTCCAAGAGGGCGGAACCTTGATACGAGGCGGTTTCTTATCTGCGGCAACTCTGGCCATAGCCAATCACCACCGTTCCATCGTCCATCATATCATCGAAGCGATATTTGATCTGATCCTATAGTTTTAAAACTTCATTCAGTTTTTTCGTCTTGCGGAATTTTGTATATACAGAGCCAGTTACCGGGTGCTCTCCAATCTCTTCGTAAAAAATTCCCATAGCGCGAACAAACAGCGCTGTCCGTCTGGAATAGCAGTAGAAGTAATCGCCTCCTAAATCTTTGTGATATTTTTCTTCCATCTCTAATTTGAAACCCTCCTTTTTAATTTATTTTTGTGGGTACAGGTATGCGAGTCGAACGCATCCAAACACAGCTTATGAGGCTGGTCAGCACACCGGCGCTGTCACCTGCGACATATAAAAATGCCCCAGGCCGTAGCCCAGGGCATCAAAATCTCTATTAAATTACTATCTTCGCTGGCTTCTCCAGCTTGACATCATACAGACATTCAAGGCCGCTATCATCAATTACAGCCACCGCCTGTTGCGGCACATCATTCTTGCGCAGTCCAATTGCGTAGGAATCGCTGCCACAAACGCAGCCGCTCTCAATAACCTTTGTACCATGCACCGTTGTCATGCCGTTTGTGTGACGGTGACCAAGGAACACCATGTCGATTGGCTGCTTCACCATCAGTGTCAGGTGCTCAACGACATTAGCAGGGGAGTCTTTATCTCCATGTGCGTACATCACAAGACTATTTCTGGCCTTAAAGCCACCAAAAGTCGGATCGAGTTTTTCTGTCTTGACATCAATGCCAGCCAGATTTTGTAACCGTGCCTTCATATAGAACGGAATCAGTGCTTCAAGTTCGTCGCCTGCTACCTGATCTTCTTTGCTGGGGAATACTCGTGAATGATTACCACTCACAGAATACACGTCAATATGCTGGCATACCTCGTACAATGTAGCAACAAAATTACTTACCAGCTCTGCAGCCGTCATAACTTGCTCAATGCTGTTTTCATTGTTTTGCACGCGGGTATTAACATGGATATGCCCATTGATCAGGTCGCCCAACAGCAGTACATGAATCTTTTCGGCTGCATGTCGCGCTACGATATTGAACACTTGTGCAGCATAACTCTCAAGCCGAGCCTTTAGGATATCCTTGTTGAACTTATTCCACGCAGAATCAATACCAGCACCAGCATGTAAATCAGATAAACACACAATCACATCGTGACCGCTGTCTTCGTACTGCACAACATTCAGAAAATTATCAGGGTTATACGGAGCAACGTTCTTCAGGATCAATTCCTTGATGGATTCGGCACGGGCAACATCGCGATACACCTTGTTTGCTGCATTGCGTTCATCTTGTAATTTGATCTTTTCAATCTTCAGTCGCTGCAGTTCGTCCTGGATCGTTTCTTCGTTGGCGTGATCAATAGCGTAGTCATAACCAGCTTTCCACGACTTATAGGTCTTGCGGTATCTGCATTCGCCATAGTCTGAGCCGGTCGCTTCATTCAGCAGTTCTGCTGCCTGATCCTAGGTCAGCTTACGTTCACCACATGCCTCACCAATCCGCATCATATATTCATCAAAGGTCTCGCCGTCCGCTTTCTTAAATTCGTCCATGCGCCACCTCAGATCTCAAAATTGGTGTTGGTACGCTGGGTGCGATTCAGTTCGCGCAGCGCCTCTTCTGCCTCGGGATTGCCAGGCAGCTGAGTCAGCACAGATTTGATTTCCTCCGCATACCAGTGATGAACAGTACGGGTGATATGGACACCGGGAATAACCTTACGCAGATACTCTGCCTCACGCTTAGTAATTTCAACCATTATAATAAATCTCCTTTGTAATTTATAATCGAAAGGGAAATATACAACACCCTTTCATATATTAAGAACTTAAAGTTCATTTCGGTCGTTTGTTTCGATTTGCATTCTTTTTCGCCAGACGTACTTGTTCTTTCTTTGCCGCACATCCTTTGCAATATCTGCTGGCATTTGGTTTTTCTGAGTGATACTGTTCGCCACACACGATACAATAACATTCCTTCGGGTCAAATAACTCTCGCACTATGGCGCTTAGATTTAGACGATTGTTTTCAAACGTTACATTGAACGTGTACGCAATCGTGTCATTCTTATCAAGGGCAAAATTTGGGTACTTGTATAAGCATCCAATGTCATCAGTGCCGGTTCTGTTCAGCAGATGATAGTCGTCAGAGATCTCTTTCATGCCCCGCACTGTATTATAGCCGTCGTCCTAGTTCTTCCCAGCGCAATACATGATCTCCGTCTGTTCTTCAAAGCAGCCACCAAAACGTTTCATCTTAAACTCTGTGTCCAAGGCAAAGGTGTCACTTCCGTACAGTCGGCAGAAGAATATCACCCCAAACAGAACACGTAATTGTGCGTAATTGATATGATACTTTTGGCGCGCCTCTGTGATATAGTCCAGATCTTTCTGATAAAGCACAACTTGATGTACGTCAAGTATGGGTGCGTTATTTTTACGGCCTCTGCTGAACGTCTGGATCAAGTGGCTACGGTCATAGCTGACAGACTCAGGATTTTTCATCCGCTCATAATAAATGGTGGCGCATTCAATAGGGGAGAGGGAGGTTCGCTTCAGCAGGTTTCGCAGCATCAGGTTTGACTCGTGATAGTCCTGCCAATGATCAAGCAGCATATTCTCATTACAATAAAATGTCGTATAAGCCATTTGACCTCCTTACTCAATTGGTATAACTTTACCATCGACATAACGACAAAGTTGTCCATGTTCGTTATAGTATGGAGACATGTATCCACTATGCAGCCAATAATACACAATTCTTGTGTTCTCATCATAAATAAGTTTCGTGTTAGAAATACTGTACAAAGAGCTTCCATTATAAACAGATTTATCGCCTATATTGTTTTTGCGCGGAATAGATGCCCAAATTCCAATACCTAAACATAAACATATTACAGCTATCAAAGTAATGATTGTTATTTTAAAACACCGATAACTCATTCTGTTTCATCCTTCCCATCAACTGCTTCGTGAACATAATTTGAAATACGCTCGAATTCGGTATAATCAAAATACATCTCGCCGCAATCACCGCATACCATCGCCGTGATATCCGGCACATGAACCATCTGATTTTTATAAGTAAATTCGTGCTCCAGTCCAGTCTGCTTTGCCAATAAGCCGCCACAGGTAGGACACTTGGTTATTTTCTGCAGTTTCTTTGTTTTCTTCTTAAACCAACCCATATTATTTCACCCTTGCTTCATAGATTTTCGGTTCAGCCAAACTATATCGCTGGCCAAGATATTCGTACTCGCCGTTTGGGTCGTGAACTGGCAGCTGAATAGGAACCGGCTTGATATTTTCGACCACACCAGCGCCGGCCATGTGCCACAAAAACTTCTTGAATTTATTGGGATACTTCTCATAGCAAAGCACCACAAGAATATTCGCCAGCTCTCTCACATCAGGACACACCAGCTTGCACTTGTTACGGTAGACATTGTAGATCGCCTGCCAGTTCGTTTCATATGTCTTGGCCTCTTCTTTGGTAATACGCGACTCGATGTCCTTATGATACAATTGCCAGTTGCGGCATTTCTTTTCGAACTCAAGCTGTTCCTTGCGGCATTTGTTGAAGTCCAAGAAAATGGCTTCGATCTCATCAAAGACTGCCTGATCATAGGAGACCTCTGGATCGTACATGATATGCCAATCAAAGCTGCCTGCGGGCTCTTTGCGCCACCGCACACCGCGCTCCCAACGCTCCAGACTCATGCAAAGCAGATTCATGTTGCTATGTGCCTTGCTGAGATTATGTAAACGTGCGTAGTAAGGACCTGCATACTTCATAAAGTAGGGTAGGGGACGACCATAGGCTGCTACATTACGCGGGATCGGATACAGAACACCGGTTTTAGCATAATCAATAGCTTTTCCGTTGCAGATGCTCAAAAGCGAAATATTATCGTGATAGAGCTTCTTGGTCTTTTCCATGGTCGGAACCTTATTATGGTATGCAGTTGCGTAGTTTGAAATCTCGCCAATAGAACTCTTCAATCCGCGAATGGTGCAGGCGACTTTGTTCTTCACAATATCACATTCTGCCAACGCAGTGATCTTATCTTCAACATCGAGTGTAATAGGGATATTATCAGGAACACCACTCATCATCAGTGGATTATCTATGATTAGAACCAGGTCGCCGTCAAAGTCAGAACCATTGAGTCTTGAAGCCACGATGGATTTGATATTTACCATAGCAACATTCTGAAGATGGCTGCAGTATTTGCGGGTGTATTCGTTGTCTACAGCCTTGGCCTTTACATGTTCTGCAACAGAGATATGGGGATTGCGCTCAATTAAGCGGTCTCCCTCCATCACACCACGACGATCAAAGCTGTAGAACTCACCGTCTTCAAGGCAGCCAGTCACAGGTAGGCCACCAATGTGCTGCAATAGTGCAATAAGGTCAGGAGCCCAGAACTTAAAAGTAGCATTCATCCAAAGCCGACCGCACTTCATCTCATTGCGATATTTATCAAGCAGCGAGTGAATATAATCTTTGATTGCCGGCTCTTTTACCATCACTGGGTTGCGCAGGGCAGCAGCCATATAATGATTCATTGGGTCGTTATTCTCGGCAAGTAAACCAAGGAAGCAGTATGTATAAATCGGGTCGCCTTTGACAATATTCTGATACCAGGTAATGCTGTCGTCAGCTAGATGCTTAAAAGACTCATTGTCGAGTTGTAGGTCTTGAATAACCTGATAGTTGCTACGGGTGGAAAGCGGTTCTTGTTCAAGCGTAAAGTTCCATTTAGCTACACCAAGGCAGTTATCGTACTTCTTGAAAAGTTCCCAGTATCTCTCCCAGTCAGAATATGTACCGGTTTTCTTGAAATATTTGAGACCCTTGTACATTGAAGCAGTAATAATAATCATTGGTTCGCTGCCAGGTGTTACATCATATTCCATGCCCCAGATGTCCTTGATTTTTGTAACGCCGTTCTCTTCAAAAAAACGCTCGTAATCAATCTCATGTAAGCAACCCTTGATATATGGAGCACGCAGAATCAAGCTGTTCATCCGTTCAGAAGTTCCGATACGCTTTTCAAATTCGCGCATGATACTTGGGTGGCAGATTCCAGCACCATCAAAGGCGTTGATATCAATGTCAACTGTTTTTGTGGCGATATCTTTCTGAGTCCAGGTACGCTCTTTGCCTGTTTTGCGGTCATTAAACGTCACAGTTTTGTCTACCAGATACTCGATCCACTGATTCTTGATCGTTGTCATATAGTCTGGAACAACAATCATTTTTGGGTACCAGTTCTCCAGGCAGTGGCAGCTGCTCAGCATCAAACCACGATAAGCATAATACTTACTCAGGACGGTTGGTGTCTCAGAAAAATCCAGTTCCATGCTTACACGGCGGTCGAGTTCAGGGTAGATATGTCGCTCAACAAAACTTAACATGCTCTGACGGACCATACTTGCACTACGTTCACAGAACAGATATTTCTGGCCATTAAATTTGAATCCATGCTCTACTAAATGATCAATAGCATCAGGGTGGTTCTGGCCGCCTGTTGCATCAACAAAGATAATAAAGCGCTGGAATTTATTCTAGTCATCGGAAATGAGCCGAATCTGTCTGAACAGCATATCGTCGCCCTGTAAGACCTTATACTGCTCCATCTCTTCTGATGTCAGTTTAAAATTATAGTTATGAGAAACGATATAATTCAAGTTAAATTTTAGCACGCTATATAATGGTGGACTAAACAAATAATATCACTCCTCAATGAATCAAATTATTCCAGTGGTCGTTAAAGTGGTCATCGCCGTCATCTTCGCCATCGCCGCCCATATCATCGTCGCCATACATGATCTCATCGTAGGCCGCCAGACACTTACTGATAAACACAACCAAAATGGGCGTAACTACCAGGGCAGTAAAGAGCACACGCCCTAGAATCTGATATGTAAGCACGAATACAACAAGCATTTCTGCGATAGTAAACATCCAATCAACAAAGTCAACTGAACTTAAAACACCAGCGATAAGTACCATCAGCGGAATAGAGTTAACACGGATCTCCTGAATATCGTCTCGCTCTGTATCGTTCTCTCCGCCCGGCTTCTTAGGCTCTTTGTCCATACTACTGTGTACCTCCTTAGTCCTCGTCGTCGTCCCACATTGTACGCCGCTTCCGCCGCTCTGATTGCCGCTGGCGTTCGCCGCTTTCCTGAGCCTTTTCAACTTCCTGCAAAAACTGATTCTCGATCATACGCTGCTTGCGGGCGTTACGCATATAGCTGCTCTTAGATACCTTATCACGCTTGCGATCACTCATCGTCGCCGTCCTCCTCATCATAACCATAATCATCTGGGCAGTACATCTCATGGAATAAATATCGTGTCAAAGAAGGGGACATAGGCGTACCATCTTCCATCCACAACGTATCATAAAGTGATGCATTGCCGATCAGTTCCTGCTATTCTGCATATACCTGAATCGCGTCAAGGATATCCTCGTAAGTTACATCATAATCGCGCACAGCATCAGCTACGGCAAATCCAATATTATAAATATCCTGTTTTGAAAAGTCGTTTTCTTTCATATAGTTCCTCCTTATAGCAGCGGCTCACAAATACATGGCCCTGTCAGTAAATCTATTTTATGTTCAAGTTCTGCGATACGAGTTTGTAATTGATCAATCGCAGTTTGATACGAGGTTGTTGTTTCTCTTATAGTATCTATACGTTCTACTGCAAAATGCGACAGAGTATTTGCTTCATCGACTTTGATAATTGCACTGTTCACTGTATCGTGCATAGAAAATAAACGGTCATTTATTTCTTCAACTCTTACAGTTAGCTCTTGTTCATCCAATATTTTCACCTTCTTTATAATAGACTTTCACAATAATATTCACTATTTGTATTGATATCTCCATTTATCAGTTTAAGATATCGTCTGTACATCTGTTCAGCATAAGGCCCAGCAATTTCGAATTCAAATCCGTTATTTAATAAGAAAAGTCTTACTTTCCTTTTAACTACAAACGTTTCATCTGGTTCTCCATAGCGGCAAACCGTCATATCGTCTTCGTCTATTTGAAATCTAAAATTATCAAATTCTATTTTACAATCATTTTCAATTTCGATATGTAATTGTAGGGCTGCTTGTTGTTGTACTTCTTCACTGATATATTTTTTCATAATAGACTCTCACAGTAACACTCATTGTGAATAGATACACTGTATTCTTCTTTTGGAAAATTTTTCGATATATAGTCTTTGATAAGCTTTTGTAAAGTTTCATCAATAACTATGGTGTTATAATCAACCCATTTGTCGAATTGAATAGTGTGATGTGAATTGCCATAATTTACAGTGTCGATAGTCGATCCATTTTCAAAATGAATTCGCACAGGTTGCTTCCAATCCGATGGATATATGTATATCTTATCGTCAGGTATCAATAATTGATTGTTCATATCGTGCCTCATAATAGTAATTCACAAACGCATTCGTTTTCTGCCTCGACAACATTAGGAATTGCAATCGTCCACAGCGGATTGTGTCCCATTCCATAGTATTTTACTTCAGCTTGAACTTTACGCTGGTTACCATTTGCGTCAATGTAAGATACGATTTCATTTGTGGTTCGCAGTGGTTTATCACTTGGCAGAGTCCATGTGAATCCATCTTTCGTGCAGTCAAAAGTAAACTCGCCACTGTTGATATCATCGGGATATCTGTACTTACACCATCGCAGCGTGCGATCATCATGCAGCGTATCAAATCTATCCATTGTTGGCACCTCTGTTATACCAAGCTGTCACACACATATTCATCCCGCTGCACTTCTTGTGGCGTAATTTGCGGTATAAACGCAACCTCGCTTGGGTCGTATGTCATCATAGAACAGGCATCAATTTGCACATTCGGAAAACACATGAGTTTAAAACATCGGTCGATATCATCAACAACAAGTGGTTTGTAGTTAAAGCGTAACCCATTGTATGTATCAGGAGGGCGAGTTGCCGTCAGTATATAAATGGCATATTCTCCATGCTCTCTGCTTTGTAAATCCACTATAAGACATTGATTATCAACCCTATACCCATGATATTGAATATCAAGATTCCTTGCGATTTCCTTGATATAGTCCTGTGCACATAATATAGCTGTCCCGCCCATCGGCACCAAGATGTTACAGTTGTTCTTGACAGCGTATTCACAGATCGCATATGTACGTCCACCGCCTCGTGGCGCTAATATTCTTTCCATATTTCGCCTCTCTTTACAATAGCGGTCTGCACACACATTCGCACTGTTGATCAGCCAGAGCATCATGGATTACATCGTCCAGACATTCGGGTGTGATGGAGAACTGCTGGAACAAGTCAAACTGATTGTTGTTCATCAAATAGTTCATGGTGATCCGCCGCATTTTATTCTCTGAAATATACTTCGCATCCTCTTCACCATACAGCCGCGCGATCTCTTTGAAAAATTCAAAAGTATCGGTCAGCGCCAGCCTATCGTCAAAATAGAATGTCGTGTATTGTGCACCGAATTTATCTTTATTGAATATATCCCAAAAATCTTCGGGTGATTTACAGATTGCGGTCTCCTTTCGATGCTTTTGCACAGTGTTCATGCGTTCATACCAGTCGCACACTGTGTCATAGATCGATGGCCTTACGAATAAAACGCGCATTATTTCTTCTCCTTCAAAAACTGTTTTTGAGTTATGATATTGCGCTCCATATATTAACGTCCTGAGTTGGTTCCTTTTCTTATGGAGTCTAGCGCCAGCTGCATTTGCTAAGGCTCTATATGTGTTAATCAAACTATTTATTCTGTCTGTCATAATAAGCTCTCGCATATACATTCGTTTTCTGATTCTGGATAGTATGGGATTGGATAACTGTATTGAGCTGCACGTCGATCTTCAGAGCAATTTCCTGGATGAAGTATATGTTGTGGATGAAAAGATAGGTCATGGCCAAGCTCCCAGCGGAATCCTTGATAATCGAACCAGATAGTATCTTGATTTTTGCTTAGAGCATCATAGAGATTGTTCATCACTTTATCGATTATCATATACTGTATCCTTTGTTACTCATACAACCTTCGATATCATTAGGTTTGCGCCGCGCTCTTTTACGAACTTGTCAATGAAATATTGCTGACCCTTCGGTCATGTTTGTTCTCCTATGTATTTCTTGAATAACTCTACTATCTGTTCGAATTCCGCTTCTTTGTAACGGTCATACAAAGCTTTCGCTAAACCGTCAATCGCTTCATAGTTCAAATCACCAGTAGGAGAGATGTAATCCATTAGTCGTAAGCCGTCTATCCTTACTTTTATCATTCTGCTGTGCCCCTTAATCTAACAGGTCAGCCAGTTGTGCGGTCTCGCTGCGTTCTGTCTTGTTCAGGTAGACATATCCAAAGTGCGGATTGCCAGCCAGACACTGAATTGCCTTACGCATACCGCTGTTATTTTCAAACACGGCCTCGTCAGTCTGCTTCAGATCGCCATCAAGCCATAGCATAGATCCCTCACCAACACGGCCGAGTAGCAGCTGTACATGCTCTTTGGTCAGATTCTCAGCCTCTGAAACCATAATAATTGCGTTCTTGTAGTCGCGGCCACGAATAAATCCAAGGTGAGCTACTTCTACCTGCCCATTATTGATCCAGTATTCCAAACCAGCCTCGCCGCCCAAGTGATCAGCCAGAGGGCCAGCAAAAGAAGCAGCGCCGAGCTTCTCTAGTAGGGTGCCGGGTAGTGCGCCCAGCTCCTTGGTATTCTTGACTTCGATGTTATTGCGAATCCAGATCAGCTTTTCAACTTTGTGCTTCTCGATCATATCAATAGCAGAGGACACCATAAGCATTGTCTTGCCGCTGCCGAATGTTCCAGCCAGCATCTTAACGGTAATATCATCGTTCTGTAGCATATCAAATGCGAGCTTCTGTTGGTCATTGAGCGGTTTTACGTCGCCAGTGAAGCGATTACTAATCTTTTTGTATTTGAGTGGTACATATTTCTTGCCATTCCATCGTAGCCAGCCTACCGCATTGCCTGCCGGCGTATCATCGTCTACTGTATCTGGATCACGAACAATCAGATAGCCATTCACTGGAGTGTCAAACAGATTCTGATATGTATAGCCTTCATCGTGGGTCTGATATGCCATCGCCATGGCCTCTTCGCCGCCCTCATTAAGAGCGACTTCGGTCTAGCCAGTGTAGTTATTGTTGGCGCTTGTTGCTGTATCGGGATAGGTAAACTCAATCGGCAGCTCAAGAATGCCGCTGGCAATATTGGCGCAACTCAAGTCGCTGGTTACGAACTTGAAAGAATCAATGTTGGCCTGGATCTGTCGCTGTGCTTTCTGGAGCCCGGCTTCAATCGCGTCATTCAGATTGCGCTTCATCTCGTCCAGATACCAGCGGGCGGTTGCCATGATCGTCGCGTCGTTGTTGTCGCTGATCGGTTTGCCATCTAGGATATAGAACAGGGAAGACATGGGGACTGCCACTACCATAAAGGTGTTGTCGTCGTGATGCTCGGCCAGCAGGCGAGTTACAGTACGGGCTTTATAGCGGATCTCTTCGCTCTTCTTGCCGCTTGTCTTGATTTCTTCTAGCTCGTGCAGGGTCATATCGGCGATCAGAAACGGCTCTGTTGCACTAGAGGCTGTTGCACTGGCAGGTTCGAAAGCGGCAGCTCCCAAATCAAGAAGCGCGGAGGTGTCATAAAACTTCATTAACGGGTGATCCTCCTTTAATAATGATATTGTAAAGTGTGATTGATTACTGAAAATATAAGCTCGCAGCTGTGGAGAGAACTGCGGGCTTTTTCTTTATACCTTATTATACACCCATGGCGCTGTAAAAGCAATAGTTTTGTGCAAAATACCGGAATAAAATAATCTGTTGTAATAATAAATAAAATATAGTAAAAATGGCAGAAATATTATTAAAATTAAGCAAAAATGTGCAAAAATAATGCATTTTAAGCGTTTCTACGGTGCTTTTAGGACGCTGTTATGTGGCGATCGAGGTACAACCGTGTGGAAATTGGGATGAAAATCATTATTGACGCGGAGCATTTTACAACGATAATACGTTATTTACCGGAGGCGAAATCGGGGGTTAAAAATGGGCGTTTTACGGGTGCGCAGATAGGTGAGATGACGGGTGATTTAGGGGTGATCAACAGGTGATTTTGGATGCTGGTGACTGCGAATTAGGAACGAATGCGGATGGATGATTGTTGCGTTGAGGGGGGCGAGCGAGAGGCGGGTGAGGTGCGAAAACCGGGTGATTTGGTACGGGCTGGGGAGATGGAATAACTGGTACGCACGACCCAAACTCGACCCCTTTTCCAATTTTTAACATCCCCCCGGTATGGCCTGAAAAGCCTAGGATTCATGCGGGTTTTCAACGAATGTTACCTTCCGCTATTAGGTGGTATTCGAGTGCTGGAAATCTGAAATTTTCTTTTATACCTTATCTATATATAGGGGAGATCCTTGCATGGATGTTTCGTGCAAAAAATTTAATATGCTATTATGTAGTCACTCCAAGGGGCCACGGAAACAAGGCCCCGGGGAGTAGTCGCACCTTGAAAATTGCAAAGTTTGGATTTTCCCATGCGGGCGGTTTATACCGTGCCGGTTTTCCGGTCAAGTGGTTATCCCTTGCCATTCCAAAACATGGGTCTCCTATCTGAGCAGTTAGTGCGCCGTAGCTACACAATGGGCAAACATTACAGCCACCGGTGAGAATCCGGCCTCTTTACAGGGGAATTCCCAAGAACGTGGGAGAAAGTGTGTGTAGACGTGCACCTTGACAACAGAATACAGGCAGTTCCGAGAATAACACAATAGGAACCGTTACAACAAGGTCAGAGCTACTGTTGTAGAGCATGGAAAACGCCAAAGTCAGAGCTGGCGACAATTAACAAGCTCCAGAGAAATAAGTGTTTGATGGGTTTGGAACCCTAGAGGAGAAACTAACCTAACTTGGTTACAATTGTGACCATTTTACATAAGGCCGGGCGCTTGGTAGTACCGGGGGAGACGCAACTACCACCAACGGCAAAACGCCGTGTCCGATATACACCAACTGAGAAAACAAGAGGTAATAACTATGCTGAAAGTTTATGCTGACTACGATGCAATCGCCAAGGCTGGCAAGCTGAACGAGCTGACCATCTCCGAGCTGGTGAAGTTCCTGAACGAGCAGAAAACTGTTCTGACCGCTGAGCAGTCTCAGAACGTCACCACCACGCTCAACAAGGCTGTTGAGAACAGCAACAAGGCCGCTTGCGACAACAAGTGCGCTGAGTTCTGCGCCATGGAACGTTCTGAAATGTGGCGTTCCTACGCTCCTAACCCCTACTACATGGGCATCAAGATTACCACTGACCCCAAGAGCGGTGCTCTGTCCACCCAAGATGCCAAGATGCTCATCAAGTTCAAGGCACTGGAGAAGTATTACCAGACCCTGAACGCTGTCGAAACCAACGACAAAGGGGAGCCTATGCCCAATAAGAGCGTAACCCTCTGCCGTGATGGACACTATGAGAAACTGGTCATGCTGTTCAATGGTATGCTTTCTGAAGAGACCGCAAGCGAGCTTGGCGCTAACAAGCTGATTCGTAGCACTAAGGTAGAAGAAACCCTCAAAGATATGGGGCTGGATTGCTTTGTCGGTCCTGTCAATAAGGGCAAGCGCCTTGCTCAGCTCCAGGCTATCTGGAACGCCATGCTTCCTGAAGAGCTGGCAGCAGCCTGCACTGCACTGTCCTGCGATATTAAGTATCTCAAGATTGCGGCCAATCGGGCAAAACAGGGCTCTGTCAAGGGTCTCGGTGACAAGGCCATGATTGACGAGATTGTTGTCACTATCTCCAAGGGCCTCTCTTTCGATGGCAAGGCACGTTCTTCCAAGTACGACTTTGCAAGCAAGAGCAAGTTCTTTGCCAAGGCTGAGCAGTAACACGCAATAGTCGGATACCCTTTCGGGGTCGCACCGTTCAAAGCGGCCCCTTTCCAGCTCCGCAATAGGGGCGTAGCGCCTTAGAGTGTGGCGCATTGTAGACACTCAGAAAAGAGGTTCACTATGGATTGTCCTTACATCATTCGTGAGAACATCGGCTTTGGCCGTGTTCGTGAGCATGGTTACTATCAGCTCGATGAGATGGCCTATGACCTGACCCACGACTTTGCGGGCGCAGATGTTGAGGTCATCACTCGCCCTGTGTACAATCTCGTCATGGAGAGCGGCGAAGAGCTCACCCAGCTGGACGACGACACGGTATTCAAGATGTTGAGCGCCGGACTGCCTATTCGGTACGTCGAGAATGCAAGAGATGGGTACATCATGTACTCTCGTCCTGAGAGCAAGCCCGCTGTCAAGGTTAAAAAAGTCGGCGGTATCACTCGTGCAAGCGCAAGTCGTGAACAGTACGATGATGCAATCATTATCCCCATGGCAAAAGAGTGGGCGGTTCTTGACCGTTCAGACATTGGCGACCATTACCGCGTTATGGAGTTCAAAGACAACGCCATCTATATGTTTGAACAGAAGACCGAACGTAAATGGTGTAATCGTCCGTTCTATGATGAAGTCCGCCTGTATCACAATGGGATGCTTGTGCGGCTTTCTGTAAACGGACACGAGTTCATCTTTTAACATCGTCGTTTTCGTCCTGGGCATGACGTTAAACTGTCTACCCCTACAATCGGAACGCCTTGACGTGGCGCAGGGGCTTTGAACTAAGAGTCCGAAATAAGAGAAAGGAGCTATCTTTGATGTACAAGGACAAAAACGGAATAGTCATTCAGTGTGTCAACCGCAAGGGTATGACGTACAACGGGTGCAAAGTGCCGTACATGGGATTGTATGGCACTTTTGGCCACTATGAATTTGTCGCAGAGCCGCGTTTTAACCCTCAGACGAAAGAAATGCGACTCAAGCATCGTGATATGAAAACGAAAACCAGATGGGACGATATGCCCAGCAAGGAAATCGTTTCGCATATCATCGATGCAGCACGAGTCAAGTGTGTCAAACTTTACAAGTGGGAAACCAAAATGGTAAACCCAGACCGGGATGAAATGAAAAAAGATTCCAAGATTTGGCACAAAGAAGCATCCAATCCTGACTGCATTCGTCGTAAAAAATTCAAAATGAAATACCGTCAATCGTCCATGAGTAGTCATGGATATTCTGAACTTAGCTGTACTCTTTATGGTGAATCAATTGAGATGAACGGAAAACAGAAAAAATTGAACCGCTCTATGCAGACATATATGGACGGCACCGGAATGAGTTCACGTTTCGATAATAGTGACCATAGACCGCTTGAACCGCAATTTCCAGTTAAATCTGGTAAACGCAAGTAATTATTTATTGTTCCCATGATTCCATTGTCCATCTGGGCCAATTTTGGAATCAGAATTTAAGCCAAGATTTGAATTCAAACAAGCTATTCTGTCTGAATTTTTAAGTTCTTTCTTTGAAAATTTTGTTTTGATAAAGATACCTTCACGCTTGTTTAGGGCACGTCTTTTTCGGCACAAATGTTTATAACAAAGTCCATCTTGAAAAACAGGTTCATTACATTTTGGCTTAGAACAAGTTAATTTTGGCTTCAAAGTTATCGCCTCCTATTTGTATTATAAACGAAAACAATTCTATAATCAATTAGCGTACTCGTCACACCAAAAATGTGGCGTTTTCTTTTTACCTCTTTTCTCTGCTCCGCAAGGAGCGATACTGGACGATTTACGGTACCAGGGCAGACGTAACCGTAACCACAACCAAACAAAAAATGAAAGGAGCTCAACAATATGAAATTCGTCAGAATCAACGGCGAAAACCACGCCGGTTACGCTCTGCCTGATATCGTCGAGCACAAAACCACGAGCATGACTGTTGCAGAGCTGATGGAAGCTCTATCCAAGTGCAGCCCGGACGCATACGTTACGTTCGGCAATAATTACGATGATTATGTCATCGAAACCGTAGACCAGATTTGAGTATCAAACGAAAGGAGCGTAGTAATATGGATTATTTCAGCACGGAATTCATTTTCGCTTGCGGCATCATCGTTGGTGTCGCTTTGGCAATCGTAGCGCAGTCTATCTGGCATGATTTTCTCCGGGCAGCACGGCACCACTAAGCGCCGCTGTCACTAAGCGATACAGCTGTAACAAGCGCCGCCGTTCGAATCCGAATCCAAAAATGATACATCGTGAGGTACATCGTTATGAAATCCATTCTGAAATCGCTGAAGCAATCCGCCCGTTCCATGGTAGTGACAGTCGCCGCTGTCTTTCTGATGGCCGCAATCTTTGCCCTGCCGGTTCCCACTGCAAGTGCCGCCACTGCAAGCAGCGCCGCTGGTCGAAAGCCCGGTCTGAATGATCGTTACATCCTGACTGGTATTGCCACTCGATATAATGTGGTTACCGGTCTCGACCTGAACGACAACGAAATCACCATGTTGTACTGCACAATCGAGGACGAATACGGCGAGACATGGGTTTATTCCTATGAGCTGGGTAGTGAAGTCCCGCCTGCGAATCAGAAGCTGACCCTCATTATGAATGCAAACGGAACTCCGAATGATATCGACGATGACATCATCGAAGATATTCTGTGGTGCAACTGTGCCGCTGAGGAGGATTGAAATGGAATTCGATGTGACAAGTATTGCGGCTGCTCTGTATGATGGCGGCTGGCGTGCCGGTGATTATGACTGGCTGGTGCAAGGGTACCATCTGATCCCGGAGCAAGCAAAAGCAATCTGTGATGATCTGGCGGCATTTACTGCCAATTGATAAAACAAAAAGAGAGGTAAAACAAAATGGACAACATGAAACTGCTCAGATACGCCCGCGCCGCCGCCGTCGACAAGTGGTGGCACTATGACAAGATTGCCAATCAGTATGCAGGTCACCGCGCTGAAAGCCTGGCTCGTAAGTTGGCTGATGAAGCAAAGGCGGATGTGAATGCAATCGCCGAGATGATTCGCGCTGAAGAAGCCAAGCGGCGTCTGAATGCTGATGTGATTGCAGAGCTGAAGAATCTGGCCGAGAAAATCGTCGCCAAGGAGCAGTCCGCCGAGACACAGCAGTCCGCCGGGGCCCAGCGTATGAAACAGGCCATCAAAGAAGCTCCCTACGTCCTCGTTGTCAAATGGAATAATCCTATCATGGGCGAAATGGAATACCCCTGCAAGAGTTATGCCGAGGCTGAGAAGAGCTTTGAGGTCGCCAAGCGTGAAGTTCACAATGGCAATGTAACAGAAGCCCATATGTACGAACAGAGCGAAGGTCAGCGCGTTCCCGTGATGGGCATTATGAGCGGCAAGCTGTAAGCCGCCTGGAAAGGGGAGGACACTTTCTAATGATTTTGTCAGAGATCTATCAGATGCATGACAGATTGTGCGCCGTTGTGCTGGACCCGGAAAGCGGAACCATCACGCCGATTCGTGTCGTAAATTTGGATACGAAAGAGCTGACCCCGCAGTTTTTCAGTGATGCGATGGCGGGATTTCCTGATGCGAAACCATTCCGACCGTACAATCCGAACAGCCTGAATTGGCTCATCATTGAAAAATATGGTCTGCTGGTTGCATCCATCAATAATCTGGGCGGGTTTATCGTGTTTGAAAGTCCTGATATGATTCCGCTGGCAAGATCTCTATTCTGCAAGAAAGCGAGGTTGAATTATGAGAGACGTTTTCCCGCCAGAGAAACATGCAATCGCCGTGTATCCGTTTAACAACTGGGGCGGGCTTGAGATTACAGCGATTGAAGAGGCGTGTGTCGAAGTCGCAACCAACAATGGAGAGCGCCGTAAACAGGCTGGCCGCCACAAAATCTATCAGACGAATCAGGGCCGTGCGTATTTCATTATGCATGGCTCTCGTTATTATCTGGACGAATTTACAAGAGTATGAGCGCCGCAGCAGCCGTAAGAAGCGCCGCAGCGCAGCAATCGAAAGGAGCAATATGAATTATGTTCGCAGCATACCTTAGTGACGCGGATTCCACCTGGATGCAGTCCCAAGAGTGCCGTCATAAGCGCCGCATCGAATTGGCTGACCCGTACTTCCTGCCCTATAGCAGACTCCGGCCGCGTGTTCAAATCGAATTGCAGTTTCACATTCTGACTCTGCCATTCACAGTAAAGGAAGGTGATTTGATTGTCTGAGCGTCCCATTGTCTGGGTGTTCGCCGCCATGTTGCTTTTGGTGGGTGCACTCCAGCAAATCGGAACCGGCCTGTATTATCTTGGGTGTTTTCGCCGCTACAATCAGGTGATCGACACCCTGGCACGCTGGTTTGATACCGTAGATCCGATCGAAATGACGGAAACGATTCGCAATTTCTTCCTCATCTCGATCGCCCTAACTCTGTTGATTGCTGTTGTGGTCTAACCCAGCGGCTTCAAATATTACATAAAAAGCAAATCAAAATGTGTAAGCAAGAAGAGAGGTAAACCTATGTTGTATTTCCGTGTTAAATTCGAAGCAAACAATGAGCCTATGTATCTGGGTACTCGTCGTGGCATCGAAATGTGGAGCGCCTATGCAGGTGGCGAATTGTTCACCGAAACCGAGGTCAAGAACAACAGCCTGAACTACGATTTCCTGATTCCGGTCAATGTCAATCAGCGCAAGACCCGTATGATGGGCCCGTACCGTGTGCCGACCGACGATGCAAGTATCACTCCCTGGGATTACACTGCAGACCGCCGCTATGATCGTTTCCGTCCGCAGCCTACTATGACGGTTGTTCATGGTGCGAAGGTTATCACGAAGCGGCTGGCCACTCTGCATAACCGCCCGGTTACCTGTTATCCTGTTGCCCAGGGGAGGGTTCGCCGTGGTCCGTATCGCCGTGGTCGCCAGGGTGATACTCCGATGCCGCCGGTGATGTAAGAACGCTGCAGTAAGTGCACTGCTGGTAAAAATAACCTACATACAATGATTTCCAATCGGTCAATCGAAGATGTCATAGATGATATACTCTATGATATTTATTTTGATTGGGCTGATAATGAATAAAGCGTACCCAAGCAAAGTCTGAACGTAAGTAATCGCAAAGGGGGCTGGGCGGCAATAGTCGCTCAGTCTAATGCGGCTACGGGTTCTGCAGAGCCTGTACTGGTCCCAAGCCCAGGACGCAGCAGCGTAAACAGAAGGGCGCTCCACCGCTCTAGTGAAATTTGATTTGATTTTGAAGCAAAGGCCACGCAGATAAATCAATGAGAAAAGTAAACCAGAGGGTGTTTCTATGTGAGCGAAACTAGATGAAAGGAGGTTCAAATCACGTGTTTTTAGACATGAATAGCAAGCCGATAGGGTATTGCCATTGGTGCAAGGTCGCGTCTGAATCCAATGAGAAAGTTTTTATGGCATGGCGATATAAACTGTTCTGACACTCGGTTGCATACTGTGTGAAAACGAATAGATTCGACGCCGCTGGCACGTGGCAAGGGCGACGCCATAGAAAAATGCCATAAACGGGTACCCAAATTATATTTGATAGGTTGTATGTAAACCTATCTGGTGTCACCGACCATGTTCCTCGCCTGAAATATGGGAGACAAAACGCGGAATGGTGAGTTAATGTCGGGCGACTGGTGGTACCGAGGCAGACGTAACCACATCCACTACATGCGTAGTAAAACAAATAGGAGGAAATTGTAACCATGATGGTGCATATTTTGGATAATTCCTATTCCAATCGAACCAAGGGCAAGCCGTGGGCGATTTTCAATCGTTACAATGGTGATGTTTATAGCAGTCGCAAGCGTGCAATGAAGATGCTGAGTGAGATGGCAAAATCGGTGAGCGCAGATCCGGAGTGTTATGGCGTCGTATTTGATACTGATGGCGGCAATCTTCATTATCGTTGGAAGAATTTGGACGGCGATGAGTTCGAACGCTATATCCAGATCGAATCAAAAGAAGTGAAGTAAGAGTATCAAAAAAGAGGACATAAACATGGAAATTTACATTGTCATGCAAAATGTCAAAGTTAATGACTGTTTTGGTTGGCATGATAACGGAACGAGACCGCTATCTGCTCATCGTAATTTTGACGTGGCATTTGATACTATCTTCAAAGAATATTGTTCTATCAGAAAGAAAGAAAACGTTTCGGATGTGAATTATAAAGACGGCGATGAAGCTAGTCTTGAGTATACTTTTACAGACCCCATGTTTGGAGTTCAATACAAATTCGAACAGTGGATTAGCTCTGTTGAATTAAAAGACGAGGAGGCATCGCAGAATGGGTGATTATGCAGACGCTGGCTATCAGCTCCAGCATTACAAAATCACATTCTATGCCGATAACAATGGCAAAATCCCGCTCAAAGTGGTCCGCCGTGCATTCGCCAGCTATGATTGTGCCAAGATGTGGGAAGCTAATGTGATGTATCAAACACCTGAATATAACAGTGTCACAATCGAGATGGAATGAAAGGAGCTACACAGTATGTTTGTCTGGGGAATTTTCATGTCTCACGAAGCCCGCGACGAAACGATTCATGACGATAACTTCCATTACGACCTCTTCGCTACTGAAGAACGAGCACTTGAATATCTTAAAAGTCAGGAAAAATGGTGGCATGACATCTACAATGATCCTTGTATCACAGATGCGGCTAAGAAGGAAATCTTTGGTGGTAAAAAGCCAGACAAAGCAATTCGCTTGTTCAAAGAGCCTGCTGAAATCTGCGGCGAAGAAGATGCATGGGTTCTTACTCGCGATTACTTTTCCTCAACTGGAGCCGAGATGCGCGAAAGAATCATGGCAAAAGAATTATCAGTACAAGAATAAGGAGGCAAACGTAGCAATGGTTCTCAATATGACTGAACTTTCTATCGCCCAATGGTCCAACGCTCAACTCGATGCAGCTCGCAAACTGTGCACAGATGGTGTACTTCATGATGGACCATTGCCTACGATTTTCCCTACGGACGCATCTATCAAAGTAAGGGATATGGCATGGCAGATGGCCGAACAAATCGAGAAGTTGAAGCCGGAAGCAATCATTATTCAGGGCGAACCTGTCTTCGTGGCCACCTTCGTAAATAACTATTGTATCTCGCAGTGCTACTCTCCTTGCTACGCTGATGGCAAGTTCGTGCAGTTCAGGAGGTTCTGATTATGGCAAGCTGGAAACTCGGTAAAGATATGATCCCCAGCGATACGATTCTTGACCCTGTCACTTTTGATGACTTGATTCTGGCTTTGAAATGCAACTGTGAGCACATCACGCCGGACGCAGTCATTATCCAGGCGACAGAAATCCTCAATCAGCGGCTGGAAGATTGGAAGTACCTGATCGAAAACAACATCGACGAAATCATTGCACTGGCAGCGGATGAGCCGTTGAAAGAATAACAAGTAAGGAGGTAACGCAGCGATGACCCTTAATGAAGCAACAGGAATCCATCAACATAACATCGATAAGGCCACTGGTAAAGAACTCGGTTTTCGTGAGCGCTACACTCGCTACATCGATTATCTGGGCGGTCTGGATGCAGTTAAACCGTATATCCCGTTCGAGCTTGACTATTTGATTTCGAAATTCAAAAATGATCGTCTGTTCAATAATACACCGATGTCAGCCTGGGACAATGCGGCGGGGTTTCACTGCTCCGGGCTCGATGCGATCCCTACATACGGCGGACTCTGGAACCTGTATCACCAGCATGGAATCAATGCGGCAAGTTGTGCGACCGGTGTATGTATTTTGAAAGAAGCGGCCGCGATTCTGTGTGAACGAGCGACGCAATAAGAGGAGTGTTAATTTGTATACGATCAAAGTAACATATCGTGCAGCAATCGCAACAAGTATGCGGCTCGATTATAAGAGGGCTACTTACCAGTTCGAATCTGTGCCAAATGATGTGGTCGATACGCTGTGTGCTGCCATTGATACAGAGTATAAGAAGCGATCAAAAGAGCAGCATGTTGTGATGATTCACCTTGAGACGGCGCTTGAGACCATGGAGCGGTTCAGAAAGCGCATGTACGTGCCGAACTCCATCGAGAGCGTCGAGATCGTTGACGCAGAAGAAAATGGCGACTAATCAACGCCTATTAGTTGTTGAACAAAACCCCAAACGGTTGTATAATAAAAAGGAGCGTAACAGTATGAAGTCAGTACAGATTACATACGATGCAAAAGTTAAGATCGGAACCAGCTATGAGCGCGGCGAAGCATGTACGCAGCTCGATTTCCTTGACGATAATGTTGTGGAGAGCCTGATCGCTGATTTGAATGCGGCACCTGCTAAACAGAGTTCGCACTGGTTCGATCTGCTTCAGACGCTTACTTTTATGAACATGCTGCAAGGACGAATCTTCATTCCAACTTCAATCAAGATGATTCAGGTCGTTGCTGAGATTCCGAATTGTTGAAAACTCACTTGTTCAAAATGTTGAAAACTTAATCGCTGGTTCACTCTTTCGCTTGCAACAATAATTCATTCCTATTTCGAACTCAAACTCAATTACGCAATCGCCAATGAACAAGCGACGCGAAAATAAAATTGATGATTAAGTTTAAGAGGGTTATAGGAGATAAAGGAGATTGTTAAGGGGAAAAAGAACCATCAGGGAGAAAAAGAGAAAGAAGGGTTTTTATGGCGAGCTTAGATCTTGGCGTACACGAATTCAAACCGGAGGACTTCCTCAAGCTGGTCCAGCAGCACGATGATTTCACGATTGTGTGCGGCTCGAAATCCTATCTGCAGATCCATGTGCCTACAAAGTGGGTTCAGCTGGGCAAGACCACTCGTGGGACGGATTACCTGACCTGCCGCAACAAACGAAAGAGAGACGGTCATCTGTTCAAAATTTACGGAAGTAAGTTTGTTTTCGAGATCACTGACACCACACACGGGTTGAGCGGGGTTTTGAAAACTGATCGAAGCGACGATGAATTTGTTGTTTCGATGTGGAAGGCAGAAGGTTTTGTCTTTGACAGTGATGACGAATAAGGAGGTGGCTTAAATGCGATTCCGAAAACTCATCGCGGCGACTGTACTGGCTGCTGCTCTGATGCTGACTGGATGCGGCGGAAAATCTGAGCCGGACGAAAATCTTAACCGGGTCAAGTATGCCAAGATCTACAACCCTGATGGCACGCTGTTGACTGAAGGAGAGTATGAATCCTGCTACTACGGCAACCAGGTCGTTACGATTGAAATCAACGGTGTCAAGTATCAAACCGCCTATGTCAATGTCGTCACGATGTGGTGGTATGAGTGAGTGCGGTAGAAGAAAGGAGCGATAAATCGTGGAAGAAATCATAATGAAAGCCATTCCTGAGCATGGCGGCGTTTCGATGACCAGAGCTGAACAGGAGACCATCATCACCATTGGAGCCCTGGATAAGACGGCCGATGTATGCACCAACGATCCTGTTTACTGGCGCAAGCTTGATGCCATGTGCGAGAAGCATCCTGACGAGTACAAGCTCACCAAGATCCACCGAACGAAAGACGGACTGATCCTGTGCAAGTGGTATTCGGTGCCGCGTAAGCTGGTTCGGTTCGGAACGCCGACAGCGCCTCGCGAACTGACCGATGAACAGCGTGCAGAACTTCGTGAGCGAATGAAAAAGGTACAAGCGGCTCGACAGAATAAGGCCAGCATCAATTCTCAGCCGAATTCATAAAGAGTTTTACTGTATTCTAAACATACATCATGGTTCGGTAATGAAATTACTCTACTGAGATGTGTTAGGCGTTTTTGCCTTGTAATTCTATTAAAGAAAACAGCAAGGTTTGAATCAGGAGGTGAATGAGATGAACGCAATGCCCTTCGACGATTCCGCATAGTACAGCAGAGTCGCCGCGAAACAGATTGAGATGAATAGCAAGTCGAAAGGTTTGCACGTTCAGGCCAAGCCGAACGGAACGAATTGTTAGAGTGAGATACCCCACCCATGGCTGCCACTGGAGGACCGTAGAGCTCAGCAGGTAACCCAACAGGGAGGAACTCACGGTACTTACGGTAGAGCCCAAATAGAATACAGCGATAAGGCTTCACTCCGAAATCCCGAACTACGCTCGCAGCTCATCCGCAGCTCATCAACGCTGCCGGCTGCAGATACGATCGCCGAGGCACAGGACTCCACAGATATTTAGATCTCAATTTGAAACAAAAGTACATAATCGAATAAGAAAGCGAGTTGAAAACTATGTTGAAAACCGGCCCTCCCATGTGAGGAACCCCGTATTTTACGAGCAGATTTGTGATGAATTGTTATCTGGTTTTACTATGATAGCACGTTTAGGCCAAGCCGAACGGAACGAATTGTTAGAACGAGGGGACACCCCCGAGGAAGGCGGAAGACGCGTCGACTGCAGGTACCAGACATCGCTGGCCACATCAGACCGGTGTCATCAGGGGATTTAAAGAGCCTCATAACACCCCAACCGACGCATCTAACAACCACATTTGGGCCACAACCCCTGGTTCATGAAAGATCACCATCTCCAGCTAGTAGCTTCAGACAGATTTAGATCACAAATCGCCTATATTATAATAATGAAGGTTGTGATAAGAGCAACAAATACAAACAAAATGTAATGCTGTCATTTGTGAATATTTTCCAATTGACAACGATACGTTTTTGTGTAATACTTGTTTCAAGCGAAACACACTTTCCAATATCAAACGAAAAGGATGAGGTAAAAAATGAATGCGAATGTAGTAATGCAAGTAGCCACTACCAAGCAGTTCGGTGACATGGAGATCCAGGTCTATGAGAATCCAGCGGTCGATCACACCAGAGCTCAGGATGATTTCTGGATGACCCGTGAGCAGGTCGGTCAGGCGCTGGGATATAAGAATCCTTCAATTTCGATTGGAACGATTCACAAGCGCAATGCGGCTCGTCTCGACCCGCTTTCAGGGTTAATCAATTTGATTACCCCTGGTGGAAAACAGCAAACCTACGTATATAATATGCGTGGTGTCATGGAGATCTGCCGTTACAGCACTCAACCCAAAGCGAATGCTTTCATTGATTTCTGCTGGGATGTGATCGCCGCTCTGATGCGGGGTGAAACCGTATCGCTGAATGCCAATCAGACTGAGCTCAAGCGGCAGGAGCGATTCGATAAGATGACTCAGGCGCTGACGGAGATTCAATCCAAGATGGACGCTCTCGAAGCCGCTCGCCAGCAGGACCGCAACGCTCTTGACAATGTGCTGTTCGTCTGCAAGCAGCTGGAACGAAAGCTTGTCTCGATGGGTCAGCCGCAGAAGCAGCCTGAGCAGACCGCCACAACTGCCACGGCCGCCGCAAAGGAAACCCACACCACTACATACAAAGGACGCAGCGAATGGCGGACTGAGATCTACAAGCTCGGCAACTCCATCGCTCGCATGACTGGTCTGACGCTGAATGCGGTTCTTAAACAGGCTTATGATTATATCGGCCGCAACTATGGCTGGTATTTCAAAGACGAACGCAAGGCGTATGTTGAGCGGGTCGGCTACATGGGTGACATCAAGAACCTCAGCGGCTTGGACATTATCGAGGATAGTGAAACGTGGAGCTCAATCTTTATGTCGATTATGAAGGATCGGTATGATAACGAAAAGCATGACGCTGAGGTCCGAAAGGGGATTAAGTCGGCACTCACCAAGAAGCCGCCTATGATCCCTGCTGATATGATTCCTACTCGCCACAGGGTAGAACCTGCTCCTGAGGTCGTTGCTGAAGAACCCGCACCGGTCGTTGTGGCCGAGGCTCACGCAGTCGAGATTGAAACACCGGCGGCTGAAACACCGGCGGTTGAAGAGCCGAAAAAGAAATATTATTACTACAAGCCGAGTATCACGCTTCCGATCGTTGAACCCATTGCAAAAAAGCTGGGCGATAAGACGCTTGGGTATTGGGTTACCTATGCAAAGATCTATGACGCGATCGGCACTGCAAAGATGGACCGAATGCGTAAAGCGTATGTACGTTCTCACAATAAGCCGCCCAAGTCTACTCCTGATATCTTCCAGCATTCTGATAAGAACATGAAAGTGTTTAAGGAGGCTGCAAAGATCGTGGCGGCAGCTATCTAAGCTATCTACTTCCTCCATTAGCCTTTGAGGCTGGCAGCCGGGAAAGACCGGCATATAACCAGGTGTAGCTCAATTGGCAGAGCGCGTGCTTTGGGAGCATGAGGCAGCAGGATCGTAACCTGTCACTTGGACCATAGCATAGGGCTTTATCCTTTCTCCCTGTGCAAAAAGCGAAGTTTTTTCTCTTTCACTTTTCCTTTTTCTTCGCTCGTGGCTGAAAATGCCGGGCAGGTACGATAACCCTGCTTTGATATGGAGCTGATGGTCGTACAACAGTTCGATTCTGTTGGGCTCCAGCTAGGTTCGATGCAGCGGCGTAGTGTAGTACAAAGCTGCTGGGGTGGCGCAATTCCACCGTGGGTGATCATACTCCCCCTCTGACACACCCATAACGCTCTGACCGAAAATAATATCCATGATGCAACGGGAGTAGCTACCCGCCACAGTGGATGCGCATGGCTCTATTATGAGTAGGCGAATATGGCACTGCCTGCGAAAGTGGCATAGATGCTCGGTGCCCAGAGTATCGGAGAGTGAATTTGAAAAGGGCAGCCTTTGAGGATGGACACCATAAGAGACCAATTCGCTTATGTGTTGTATCCGCTGACGCGACTGAGTATTGCGCAAACTTTGTAAGCCGCTTGCTCCTCGCCGATGCCGTTACATGGTTAAATCCTCCTCTCTTATGCCGGTATCGCTCAGCGGCTAGAGCACTGGGTTTATACCCCTTGGTCCAGATAAGACAGAGGCGCGGGTTCGAGTCCTGCTACCGGCACCATTTTCAGTAACATTTTGAAAGAAGGTATGAATCATGGCAAATCTGAATATCAAAGAAATTGTTGAATGGATGATTGAAAAAGCGAAAGATAAGGCTTCCGATAGTATCGCAGTCATTGATGAAGGAGAAATCGTTAAAGAGTTCGGAGTGGAGCCTGGATGGCTTCAGAGCCATGGTCCAGAAATCTATCACGAGTGCGATCGGCACTCAGAAGTTTTGGACTCTTTGATTTACACTGGAAACGATAGAGATTATTGGTCTATTCAGCTTACCATTAACAAGGAGTAAATCAAAATGGCAGACAAATATCTTAGCATCATCACAAACTTCGGGTGTCACTATAGCTGCCCGGAATGTATCGTCCGCAACAACAAGCTCAAGATGACTCCGACGGATGAAAACTCCTCATGGGATAATCTGTCTCGGACGCTTGGAGAAAATCCTGATATGAATTGGGTGTCCGTATCTGGTGGCGGAGATCCACTGTTCCATTGGTGGGAGCATCAATTTTGGTGGCTCGGTTTATTTACTGTTTGTTCAAGCGCTAGGAGACATTTGGAGCTTCATACCAGCTATCTTCCGACGACTGATTCGAAGATGTTTGTGCTGTTTCCGTACAGCATGTTTGATAGAATTGTATATCATGTTCACAACATCAACGAGTTAAAGAAGGTTACCCGTGCTTACGATGAAATCGTTCGGGTGGTTTTTGTTGTGGACGACAGTATGACCGAGGACGATATCAACGCCATTGCTGATTTTGTTGAGGAGTCAGACCAAATCGACGAGCTCACATTCCGGCAGCGTGTGGACGAGCACTACAAAGAAACTTACCATCTGCACGACTTCCTATTGGCTGGTCATCAGAAACGCTGGTGGTATGTAACTCAGTGCGATTACAACACCTACTATCATAACGGTAAGCTGTACACCAAGTATACCGATATCTTTGATAAGGAGTGATTCAGATGTACATCGTTGCAAGCGATTACACCAACGAGAAAGCTGATGTCTACAAGTCAGTAAGTATTGATAAAGCATTCAAATCAAGAGACGATGCGATTGCTTTTGCCGCTGTTAGTTTTCAGTGCTTTCTCAATGGGATTCCTGAAGATGAGGCTGCTCGGTATGAAGATGCAGTGAAAGTTGACACTGAATCCTACGCTGATTTTTGCGGATGCGAGTTGAACCCATATCCTGAGTATGTTATCGGTGCGGCAGTCGGCGATGGTGAAGATAATCACATGTATTACATGGTGTTTGAAGTAGAGGGCTAATCTGCGTAAGCAGTGGCGGCTCGGAAAGACGAGCATATATGTTTCGGTGCTGGAATCGGCAGACAGGGGAGTCTCAAAAACTTCTGCGCAAGCATGTGGGTTCAAGTCCCATCCGAAACACCACCGGCTCGATCGAGTCGGGAGCTTATTGGGTGAAACGGTTTGGCAAATCGGAAAGACGGTTGACTGCTGGACAGACAGCTTTGATATGCTACCGTGGTGGAATTGGCAGACACCGGAGACTTAAAATCTCCTATTGGTGACAATGCGCCCGTTCGAATCGGGTCGGTAGCACCAGGGTTCCTGTCTTTTTAGGTATGTTATTCAGCAGGAACCTTTTACCTCATTCTTGTTATTCCCGGCTCTTTTGATACGATGCTTCGGTCTATATCGTATCGAAAGCAACAAGGCTTTGTAAGCCGGGTTTATATGCAGCGGTCGTATAACGGCTAATACGTCGGCCTTCCAAGTCGAAAATGTGGGTTCGACTCCCATTCGCTGCTCCATTATGTGCGACGGTTTGAGACTCCTACATATAAATCCAGCCGGGTAAGTCCGTCCACAACCGGTGCAGGTAGACAGCTTTGCCCATTAGGTCTCTAACAAAATGGGGAGTTCAGGTGCCACGAAACTGTCGAAGGTGATAGTTCACGAACGATAGCGGGGAATACGAAACAGTGGTTAAACAGCAAAATGATCCGGCCTGAACATTTTATATGCGGCTATGGTGGAATAGGCAGACATGCCAGATTTCACTATCAAGATAAAGGTGATAAAAATGAAAAAGATTGACAGGTTTACAAAGAGTGAATTCGAATCGTTGTGTCGAGATAGTACAAGTTACAGAGATCTTGCAAGCAAACTTGGCTACTCAAAAGATAGCGGAAGTGCAAACGCCGCAATTAAACGTAAAATTCAAGAATACGGCATAAATCCAACTTGGTTCACAGGAGCAGGATGGAGTAGAGGGCTTACAAAGGAAACAGATTCCAGAGTGGCGAGAATTACAAAAACATTATCTGAAAAATATAAAACAGGTGAAGTGATTCCAGCATTTTCTGGACACCATCATTCTGATAAAACTAAGCAGGTCATGGCCGAAAAAGCAAAATATAATGCTTTGCATCAAATAAACGGGTGGAAATGCGGAAATAGCAAGATTCAAAACAAATACGAACGTCAAGCTGCCGAATTTTTGTCATCTGTTGGCATAGCTTTTGAAGCAGAAAAAACGCTTAGTAAAAAGAAACTTGGGTTAGACGAATACGGAATATATAATTTGGATTTTTTGATTGACGGGATTTTAGACCTTGAAATCGACGGGTCTTCTCATAATACTTTAGAAAATATTTTACATGATGAAAAACGTGATTCGGTTTTAATTGCAAATGGTTATAGTGTTTATAGAATTAAAACAAATGACAATCAAGAAATTTTAGCAGAAGAACTACGCAGATTTGCTGATATGTATTTTGCTAAAAAATAATGTGGGCGTATGGCGAAATGGCAGTACGCAGTTGCCCTAGGAGCAACCGTCGAGAGACGTGGAGGTTCGAATCCTCTTACGCCCACCATGTTCGAATGTTAACAACAATAAAAAAACCGAAAGGACGAAGTATTATGAAAGTGATTATTAGCACAACTCCTCTTAACGGCGTACTGACTGATATTACTCTCGACATGGGAGAAGATAAGGGCGACGTGATGGAAGTGGTTGGAAACAGCATGATTACCACTACCATTGATTGGCTCAACAGTACGAAGATGTCGAAAAAGGCCAAGAAAGCATACACTGATTCCTTGTGCAAAGTCTTAAAGGAAAATATCTTAAAAGGGCTCAAGTAAGGAGGGCACAGCCGTATGAATTCTATTATCAGCCCTTGGGTGTTCTACTGGATCGGCATCGTAGATAGTATCAGAACACTACTAATCGCCATTCTAATTGTGCTTGTGATCGTGGTAGCGATTATGTTCATGTGCACCATGAGCGATGCAGACGATTATGGCTTTAAAAACAAAAATGTAGTCGAAGAAGCAAAACTCTGCATCAAGGTTGCAATTGCAACTTTTGTTGTCGCAGTTCTGGTTTGTGTGGTTCCTTCTGAAGACACCTGCTATAAGATGCTCGCCGCCAAGATGTTCACTCAGGACAATATCAACAATGCCACCGAGTATGTCACTGATGTGATTGATTATGCTGTGGACAAAGTCAAAGAAATGAACGGAAAGGACTGAGCGATATGGACGAGAGAAAATTCTGTATCGGTGATCGCGTAAGGCTTGAGTCTCCTTGGGGTCCTGATGATCCTAATGAGGGTAAAGAGGGAATCGTTGTTGGGTATACAGAAGATACCGATTGTCTTCAAGTGCAGCTCTGCGATGGGTACCAATGGAGCAGACCAGAATTTCGCCTGATCGAGCACCTGCATGATGATTGGTGGGCACCTGTAGAGTCAACCAGTGAATGCCGCTGCGAGTCTCTGCTTTAATTTTTTCGCCATCCAAACACACTTTACACTGTCAAATGAAAGGAGAAAACGGATGCATATCAAGTATGTGGACGGCCATTATGAAATCGTGTCGGCGGATAATGGCCAGTTCATTCAGTCGGCCGACACATGGGACGAAGCTCTTGACGATATGAAAGAGCTGCTAACAACAACGGTATAACGAGCAAATCGGCTCGTTTACATAACATTTTTTTATTATAAAGGAGATCAATATTATGAAGGCAACTGTTAAGTACAACAACGTTTTCGTCACTTCCGCTTACGACATCGAGACCCTGAAGAAGGTCAAGAAGTTCCGTCCCGAGGCTCTGGTTCTGTACAAGGGCGAGGGCAAGGAGAAGGAGCCTGTCTGCGCTATCGGTGTCAGCGGTTCTGCTTCTGCCAATGAGATGGGTGTGACCTTCGCAAAGAATTCCGTCACTACTCCCAAGGTCGCTACCATGAGCATCGAGCTGCCCAACGGCAAGACCACTGTCGAGGAGATCAACGAGTTCGTTCGTGAGAAGCTGGGTCTGGCCATCGTGAACTGCACCAAGATCGAGGAGCAGATCGCCGAGGCTATGGGCTCTATCGCTGCTGATGAGGCCGCAATGAACGCTGCTATCACCATCGAGAACGACGCTGAGCCCGAGGCCGCCGCTGAGTAAGAGCGCCGCCGAGTAAGAGCGCCACTGTGGTTCCACGCCGGATGTTCCAGCGCAATACGTCCGGCATTCGTTTTAGATGATTCGTCAGTCCGACGTTTCAACAATAAATTTTTCAAATTAAAAAGGAGTACATATTATGCTGAAGATCACTGTGGGTACCAACACCAACCGTAAGACTGTCATGGTTACCGAGGACACTACCCTGCGTCAGTGCCTGGAGGAGAACGATATCAACTACGCTACTGGTCAGACTTCTCTTGATGGTTGTGTTCTGCAGCCTGGCGACATGGACAAGACCTTCGCCGCTATGCACGTTACCGAGAAGGCTTATCTGGTCTGTGTTCAGAAGATGGACAACGCCCGTTAAGGGATTAACGGAGCTTGATCCTGAATCTGTTCGAGCGAATCTCGAATAAAGTCCGAATATAAATCTGTTCTGGTTACAACAGATAAGTAGCATTGCAGCCGCTGGCAGGCCGGTTAAAGTCTGCCTTATATGTGTCCAGTATCTGGGCTTTTTAAATGCAAGATATGAATTTAAGGAGGAAGTAACTATGGCATTCACTGGTTTGCTGACGAAGCTCGGCTCGAACGAATGCAACGAATTTTTCTCTGACATCAAGAGCAGGAACAAATTCGAAACCGAAGATAACACCGTCCTGACCGTTCTCCGGGCAGTGATGAACGAGGAGCGGCTGGCGACTTTTACCGCTGACCCCGAGAACAAGGGCATCATGCAATCTCTGGTGGTCGAGAACGAGATCCGGCTCCCGGACGATGAGAAGTTGACAGCAGCCTATTACGCTGGTGAGCGTGGTCCGTTCACAAAGATCAAGCTCGGTCTGTATTTCCATTTCATCCCCAACAAGAAAGCAGCCGATTACATCAAACAGGTGAAAATGTTCGACGAGGACTACAAGAAGGCGGGTTGGGTTCGTCTTGAGGATGTCTCTCTGTATGTCGATCGCAGCGGTGACGCTCTGGTCTATCAGAACGAAACCAAGCAGGCGGCCATGGTGTTCGCTCCTTCGCCCAAGAGAATCCAGGTCATGCAGATGATGATGAGCTGTCTGCCTCGTCTGCTTCCGTGGGCATTCAAGGATCACCCGGCAACCAGGGACGAACTCGATCTGCTGAAGATGCTGGCCGAGCAGAAGTATGACAAGTTCAATGCAGCAATCGACAAGATCTATGCAACTTATGACTTCTACGGCAAGAAAGTCGAAAGCATGCTCAAGGGATTCTGTAGTCAGAACTTCACCCGCTCGATTCATGATCAGGAAGAACGTGTTCGCCGGGCAGAGAACAACGTCAACGATTACATGAGCAGCGCCCGCGATGCCATGAAGCAGGTGGACGAAGAGCAGATGAAGCTTCTGGTACTCCGGAATCGTGCCTGCAACTCTGGAGACGATGAGAAGGAGCTGGTCGATTTCTTCAAGGCGAACAAATCTCTTATCGCTCTGGATAAGTCCGGCAATCAGCTGTGGGTCGGCGTGAACTGCTATCTGAATGACTACAACGAAGATATCTTTAAGCAGTATGTCGAAAAGCAGGATAAGATGTCCAGCTACATCTACGAGGAGAGCCCGTATGATATGGATCTCACCAAGAAGTTGTTCCTGGCTATCTGGAAAGAGCACCGGTTCAATCTGCGTGTCTACTGCGAGTGGATCGTCTATGATGACTGCCGTGTCGAAGCTATCAGAAGCAGTAACATGAATCACCGGGAAGACCTGATGAAGGATCGCTTCCCTCAGCCGCATATCGACCGGTTTACCTGCTACGGCGGTTATCGCGGTATGCTTCAGGATCTGGCTCTTCGTCGTGATTACATCGGCATTCTGTCCACTCTGGTGACCTCTTCTTCTTATATCAACTGGACGGATTCTACGGTTGTCGAATGGATGATGGAAAAGCTGTTCGGTGATTATAGAAACAGGAAGTGTCTGGAAGATAAGGATGGTAATCTCTACACCGTCGGAGAGGTGATTGAGATTCTGGAAAACGAAAGCAATGAAACGGCATAAGGAGGTTTGAAGTATGCAGCCGGTTAAGATGAATGACGAACTGATCCAGGGGATTTTGCAGGAGTTCTATGCACAGGCTTCTGCGTTGGGTAATCTGCAGACGGATAAGTTCTCCTTTAACAAAAATTTTTCCAAGCCTGCTAAGGACGCAGTCGAGGTGAATTTCACTCTGGAAGCTTATCACGAGATGTGTGCCCTGATCGATCACTTCAGTACCGAGGTCGCCTGGCATGGTCTGGTGAATCGCATTGATAAGACTCATTTCCAGATCACCAAGATCATGGTCTATCCGCAGCAGGTCACGGGCGCAACAGTGAATACGGACCAGGAAAAGTATACGACCTGGCTGTATGAGCTGGACGATGAATCCTTTAATACGCTGCGGTTCCAGGGCCACAGTCATGTGAACATGGGCACTTCTCCCAGCGGCGTGGATATGCAGAATCAGTGGGATCTCATTGAGACCCTGAGCTCTGAGGACTACTACATCTTTATGATCTGGAACAAGCGGCGGGAGTATAACGTCCGTGTTGTGGATATGGCGGACAATGCCATCTACAGCGGCGATGATGTCAAGGTGACGATTGGAGAGGCCGATACGAAAGGGTTTCTCGAACAGGCGGAAGCGCTCGTCCAAAAGCCGGTCACAACCACATACAGTGGCTACAGCGGCAACTACAATGGTGCAGCTTACTCCGGCAACTACAGCGCGGGTACAGCAGCTTATCAGGGAGGCGCGTTCGTTGGTAACACAAGCACCGCAGCCGCGTCCACGAAAACAAAAACAGAAACGAAACCGGCAGCCACGACGAACCCGGCGCTGAAAACTGTCACGGGTGGAGCCGCCCCTAAGATCGATCCAGCCAAGAGCAAGGGAAGCGAATCCAATCTGATGAAGTATTATCAGGAGAATCCGAATGACCTGATGAACAATTGGAATTCGAGCTGCTATCCCTACGCTGACGCATTTCAGGACTAAGAAAGGAAACAACAATGGATCTGAGCAAAATCGAAATGGTGTTTGACCCTGCGTCTGTTAAGGGTCGCATTCATATCATCGGCTGTGGTTCGGTCGGCTCTACCGTGGCTGAACTGCTGGCACGATACGGTCTGACCAAGTTCACTCTGTGGGATATGGACTTTGTCGAACCCAAGAATATCGTCAACCAGATGTTCTTCCAGCAGGATATCGCACATCCCAAGGTGGAAGCTGTGGGAAACATTCTGTGCAATGTGAATCCTGATATCAAAGAGGATCTGGTTCTGATGCCCAATGGCTGGCAGGGCGAAACCGTCAAGGGTTATGTGTTCCTGGCCGTGGACAGCATCGAGATCCGCAAGCAGTTCCTGGAGAAGAACAAGTACAATCCTGAGCTGCTCGGTGTGTTCGATATCCGCACTGGCCTGTATGATGCACAGTGCTGGTCGGCCGATTGGAAGGATCGCAAGCAGATCGAAAATCTGAAGAACTCCATGAATTTCACTCACGAGGAAGCAAAGGTAAGTACGCCGGTGTCTGCATGTGGCATCGTTCAGGGTGTTGCACCGACCGTTCGTTTCATCTGCTGTCTGGCGGTTACGAACTTTATCAATTTCGTGGGAGGCAACCAGCTGAAAAAGCAGATCGTTGCAACCCCGTTCATTCTGGGTGAAGAGAGCGTCATGGCGTTCTGATAAATCGTAAATAAATAATCGTGATGAATAGTTGTTTTTTCATAAACAGCGCACTTAGGCCAAGCCAAGTGTATCGAATTGTTAAGAAGAGGGGGTCCTCCCCCGAGGCATCAACATTGCAAAACCAAACAGGTACCGCCGGCTAACGGCGCTCCCACAGAGTTCAAAACGACCTTTTTGGGGTCACCTGAAGGCGGTTATGTAGCCAATCTCAGCATCCAATCATGATCGGGACCTCCTATAGCATGCCATTTAGCCTCAAGAAACCCACTTAGATCACGATGAAATCATAAAGGAGAAAAAATGTACATTACATATCTAAATCCTCCTAAGACCCGGCAGATCACTTTTGATGAGATCCTCGCCGGTGTCCAGAATGTAGAAGCACTGCACTATGGCGGCAGCAACACATCTACAATGACTGTGTGCCGCAACGATTTAACCGCCAAACTTCGCGCTATCACCAACGTTCCCGAGATGATCGAGAAGCTGGCTGCCTACAACGTGAAGTATGCGGCGCTTGAATCCAGCGATATCCCGAGTCACTATTCTCACTTTGAGATTCCAAAGAAATCTGGCGGCTGGCGACCCATTGATGCGCCCGATAAAACTCTTTATGATGCACTGATCGAGCTGCGGGAACTGCTGAAGAGCTTTATGATCGCCGATTATCACACGAATGCTTTCGCATATATTCCAAATCGCAGCTTTATCGATGCAGTCCGCAAGCATCAGGCAGGTCACAATAAAACCGTCGTTGATGAGGCGACCGGCATGAAAAAGGTCGTCAACTATCAGAATCATTGGGCGGTCAAATTCGACTTCCATGGTTTCTTCCCCAGCACGACACCGGATTTTCTGCTTGGCATGATGAGTGTGATCTATCCATTCGCTCTGATCATGCGGGATGCACGTGGCCGAGATGAACTGGCAAAGGCGGTCAACCTGTGCTTCCTTCGCAACAGCCTGCCGCAGGGAGCTCCCATCAGTCCGTGGCTTACCAATGTGATGATGATTCCGTTTGACCACTGTATCACTCGCAAGCTGTGCTATGGCTACAAAGCAAAGGACGGCATCGATCGTGAGTTTACTTTCACACGATATGCAGATGATATCCTCATTAGCTGTTATCATCACTTTGACCCGATGGAAATTCAGCAGATCATCATTGATGCGTTGAACTTCTTCCATGCGCCGTTTACTCTGAACGAAACGAAAACGCATTACGGCAACCGGCACTCCAGCAAGAACTGGTGCCTCGGCCTGATGTGGAACAAGGACAATCAGATCACGGTTGGCTGGCGCAATCTTAAGATGTTCCGTTCGGCTATGACGAATTATATCGATGCAAAACAGCATGGCAGAACCTGGGAGCTGGAAGATCTGCAAAAGTTCAATGGCAAGCTCAACTATTATCACATGGTCGAGCCCGAGGTGATCGACGAACTGATCCGTCGTTACAATGCAAAGTTCGGCACCGATATTGTGGCGATGCTTAAAGAGGATCTTCGTCCCAAAGAGGGCGTTGTTGCATAAAAAATGGAGATACACACAAGGAGTGATGATCTATGATTGAAATTATGTGTCGGGATGGAAAGGTTCCGTCGAAAGAACTCGAAAAGGTTGCGGATATGATCTACTATTCCACGGGCATCGAAACAGAGGTGGTCTACGAAGAGGATCGGCGAGCCCTGGTGTTTTGGGGTCCTGAGGATGTCAAAGAGATCGTGGAAAGTTTGAATCTGAAATCGATCAACACAGACGATACCAATTTCTGCGATACCATTGTGGCCGCCGCAGAACCGAGCATTCACCAGGCAATGTTGGAAGCCGGCAGAGATGTCCTGTTTGACGAAGTCTGTGAAACTGCGGCATCCATGGGTGAACAAATCGAATTCGATGAGCCCGATCAGTAATCAGTAAACAAAAAATCACTTTGCATATCGTTCCAAAAGAGCGAGCATCACGCCCAAGGCGGATGTTAAGAAGAATACCCCAACAACCGGCCGCTGCACAATACGGACCTTGATCGTGCAGCTGGCCTCAGCCAATCCTTGTCAGGAAACACTCGTCCTTCGATCCGGGACGAAAGTCACGCGCCAGGTCGCGTGACAGAAGTCCCTGATCGTGCGTCCTCCCGTTTCCAGAGCATCGGATTTAGAAAGTGATTTTGATAAAAAAGAAAATGAGGTAGAAATATGGAATTGATGTATAAGCCCGGCGATAAAGTAATGATTCGTCCGGATCTGAACTGCCGTGAAATTTATCATATGAGGTCAGGCCGCCACAATGGGGACTATACCTACAATGTGGTTGATCAAATGGTAGATCAGGCTGGAAAGGTTTTTACGATTCAGGGTCCTCGCCACGGAGGAGCTGGATACACTCTGGAAGAGTCTGATTATGGCTGGACCGACGAGATGTTTATTTCTATCAATGAGTGCTGCTGTGAATCTCTTCTGTGAGGTAAACAATGGAATACAAATACGATGTTGGTGACGCAGTGGTCGTAAAGCAAGATCTCAAAACGGGATGCAACTACTTTATGGAGTCTGGACCTAGTAGGTGCACATACAACAATGTTGTCGACGAAATGAAAGAGTTCGGAGGCAAGACCGTTCACATCTCAGGATATTTTGATGGCCAATATCTCATCGAAGAGGACGATGAAGGATGGTCCTGGACGGACCAGATGTTCCTGACGCAGGACAAATACAGCGCTGCTTGTGTTTGCGAAAGTTTACTATGATTGGAATGATTTGAAAATGCAGAATCCCTGCCATTATTGTGTGGCTCCCAAGCGTTATCCCGGGTGTCACGATCACTGTCAGGAGCGCCAGCAGTACGTCGAAACTGAGCTGACACAGCAACACCAGTACAAAGAGAAGTGCCGCATGATCAACGATTTCGATAACGAGCTATACACTCATAACCTGCGTTATAGAGAAAAACATCAACATAGATATTGATTTACATAGAAAGGATGAAGATCAATGGCAGAACCGGCACGTAAGCGTAAGGATCGCGTAGTTCAGTTTCCGCAGCAGCCTGGTTCCGAAGCTCACATTACCATGAGTGAGGCAGAACTGAAGGAAATGATTCAGGACATCGTGGCTGCCGCTCGCAAGAAAAAGCGCAAGACAAAGCCAACCAACAGCCTTTATACAAAGGATGGCCGCATCAAACCTTCGCCTGCTGATCCGATTCGTTCCAAAGAGGATTTCCAGAAACTGGCGAATTATCTCGCTTCCAACGGCGACCCTAAGTTTCGTCTGCGCAACAAGGCGATTTTCGTGTTCGGGTGCAGTCTGGGTATTCGTTGTGGCGATCTTCTCAGTTTAAAAACGGCCGATGTTTACGAACAGGATGGCAGTGTGAAAGAACATGTCGAACTGATCGAAGAAAAGACCCGTAAGCGCAATGTGTGCAAGATTCCCAAGATGGCAGCCGACATTCTTGAGGATTATTTCGATGAACAGAATTTCGAGATCAGTCAATCTGATTATCTGTTTCGCAGTCGCAAGGGTGGCCCTCTGACAGTGCGCGGATTTTATCGGATCTTGAAAGAAGCAGGGAAAGCGTGTGAGCTGGATATCGATCTGTCCACTCATACCATGCGCAAAACCTATGCAATGGCTGCACTTCATAGCGCAGAACAAACAGGCGAGGCAGGGGATGCGCTGGCTATGCTTCAGATGAAATTCAAGCACAGTGATGCCCGTGTAACGATGCATTATGTCAAGGCAGACCAGGATAAGATGGACGAAATGTCTGATCGTGTGTCGGATTGGTTCGATGATGGAGGAACAAAATGATTGATTATATGTATCACCCGGGCGACAGAGTTCGCGTTCGTCCTGATCTCTCGGAAGATGGAGAATATGAAATGCTGTCTGGCGAAAACAAAGGCCAACGCTGGATGATTTTTGACTGGATGAAAAAATACGCAGGACAAGAGATCGTCATTGAAAAGATCAGATCAGATTCTGGTGTTTACAAAGCACAAGGAATCGATGGCTGCATCTGGTCTGACGAGATGTTTGAGCCGCTTGTTGTGGACGAGTGCGTTTGCGATTCATTGCTGTAATGGAATGGAGGAAGTAGAGCAATGTCAAGATATTATCAGTACAAAAACGGAGAGGAAGTGTTTGTTCGGCCTGATTTGGAGCGCGGTGTTCAGTATTATATGCGTTCCGGTTACCGGGCAAATGATGTCAGCGCAGTCCTTAGCTATTCTCAGTCACAGCGGCTCGGTAATGCAGTTCATATTGCCGGTAAACGCAATGGCTACTATTACATCGATGAAGATTATGGCTGCGATCGGTGGACGGACGAGATGTTCGCAGCACCCAACGAATGTATCTGTACGCCGCTGCTGTGAGGTGAATTATGGAAGGAAAATACCTGTATGAAATTGGCGACCTTGTAAAAGTTCGCGACGATATCAATTCTAACAGGAAATATTATATGCGCTCCGGTCCCAGAGCTGGATGCGAACCCGGGACTGTATCTCATATCGAAAAATATAAGGGGTCAGTCCATGAAATCATTTCTTATGAGCGGGGTTTTTACAAAATCGACAATGACCCTGATCGTCTGTTCTGGTCTGACGAAATGTTTAAGCTAGTGTGTGTAAACGAATGCATTTGTGAATCTTTGCTGTGAGGTGATTGAATGGATTTTAAATATAAGCCGGGCGATCAGGTTCAAGTACAAGCAAATGCTTTTTATAAGGACGACAGATATCATATGTTATCTGGTCCCCTTACAGATAAGCTGGCGGAAAACACTGTTACAATCAGCGAAAGAACGATTGATATAAGAAATAGTCTTTTGGGCAAAATCGTTACGATAGAAGGATATGCCCTTAGCAGATACGTCATCAAAGAATGTAGAGGTACCGTCCTGTGGACTGACGATATGTTTGTTGAAGAAGATAGTAGCGAATGCTGCTGCGAATCTTTGTTGTGAGGTGAATGTGATGGACGCTTTATTATATCAGCCGGGTGATCTGGTAACGATCCGTTCGGATTTGGTTGGCGACCGCGATTATCCTGTCTGGTATGGACCGTCAGCAGGCAAGCGCGATCTTTTCTGTAACGACGATATGGTTAACTATAGCGGCAAAACTTATGAGATCGAGAGTTACGCCGACGATGATGATTTTTATAAACTAATGGGAATCCCTTGGCTATGGACTGAGTCGATGTTTGAAAGTCCGACCGAATGCATTTGTGACAGTTTACTGTAATTAAAAAAGGAGAATGAAAACAATGGAAAATTTCAAAATGTTCCGCACCATGCTTCAAAACCACTTCAATGAGATGGTGAAGGATAGTGCACCTCTGTTTATCACCAATGCAGATGAGGATAAGCTATATGACCTCTATCTGGACAGCTTCCCGGCTGGCACGAATCCTATTTTTCGTAAGCGCCGTGAGTATGATTGCTCCTGCTGCCGTCGCTTCGTGAAGAACATCGGTAAGCTGGTTTCTTTCATGGATGGTCAGATGGTCACCGTCTGGGATTTCGACACCAAGTCTGACGTTTATCAGCCGGTTGTGGATGCGCTGGCTGCCTATGTGAAAACCTGCGCTGTCGTGAATCCGTATTACGTCAGCCGTAACATGATCTCTGATGGCAAGTTCGGCACAGAGATGAACTATGAGTATGATGCCGATCATAAGGCGGTTCGCACCTGGGATCATTTCGCTGTCGAGATTCCTCAGCGATTCATTACCAGCGGAGATGACGTAGCTACCAAGATGGCTCAGTGGCGTGACTCCGCAAATGTGTTCAAGCGTTCTCTGGAGGAGCTGACCATGGATGCCGTGGACACTGTGCTTGAGCTGATTGCTCAAAATAGTCTGTATCGCGGCAAGGAGTTTGAATCTCTGGTTCGTGGTTTCAAAATCGATAAGCGAGTGTATGATCGTCTGCCTGATGAAAAGAAGTCCGCTTATGTTTGGATGGCTCCCGGCGGTATGTCGATGAACCGGCTTCGTATCCGCAATACGGCAATCGGTACTCTGCTGGTGAACCTGAGCGAGGGTATGGATGTGGATGCTGCTGTGACTGCTTTTGAGAAGGTGGTTGCTCCTGCCAACTATAAGCGCCCCAAGGCGATTTTCACCAAGAAGATGCTGGAAGACGCACAGAAAACTGTCACTGAGCTGGGCTACATGAACAGCCTGGGTCGTCGGTTCGCCACTCTGGATGATGTTACTGCCAACAACATCATGTTCTGCAACCGTGATGCTGCCCCTCGTGTGATGGGCGCTGCGAATCCGTTCGAGGCAATGGTAAAGTCTCTGGGTACCGACCCTAAGAAGTTCAGCCGCGCGGAAGAAATCGGCATCGAAAAGTTCGTCAAAGAAGTTCTGCCTACTGCGGCAGGTCTGGAACTGTTCATGGAAAATCGCTTCTCGAAGAACATGGTATCTCTGATTGCGCCGCAGGATAAGAGCGCGCCAAGCATGTTCAAGTGGTCCAATGGTTTCAGCTGGGCGTATACCGGCAATATGGCAGACAGCGATATCCGCGAAAACGTTAAGGCTGCTGGCGGTAAGGTGGATGGCGTGCTGCGTTTCTCGATTCAGTGGAACGATATGCCTGGTGAATGGGATGAAAACGATGAGGACGCTCATTGTATTGAACCCGATAAGAATCACATCTATTTCAGAAACAAGTGGCACCCTCGTACTGATGGCCGCCTGGATGTGGATATCACCCATCCTTCGCGGGATAAGGCTGCTGTTGAGAACATTACCTGGCCTGACATTAAGAAGATGAAGGAAGGCGAGTACAGCTTCTATGTGAACTGCTTTGCTAGTCGTGGCGGTAAAACTGGTTTCCGTGCCGAGATCGAGTTCGATGGCAATATCTACTCGTTTAACTACGATAAGCCGCTGCATGGTGGTCAGAATGTCGCCGTGGCAAAAGTCACGCTGAAGGATGGCAAGTTCTCTATCAAGGAGCTGCTGCCCAGTTCTACCAGTACCCGCGAGATCTGGGGTGTGAATTCCAATCAGTTTGTACCTGTGTCTGTGGCGATGTACTCTCCGAACTACTGGGACGAACAGACCGGCAATGGCAACCGTCACTACTTCTTCATGCTCAAGGACTGCGTCAACCCGGAAAAGCCCAATGGTTTCTACAATGAATTCCTGAAGGCAGACCTGCTGCAGCATAAGCGTGTGTTTGAGGCGTTGGGTTCTCAGATGGCAGTTCAGTCCGTGGATGACCAGCTGTCCGGTGTTGGCTTCTCTGAGACGCAGCATAATAGTTTTATCGTTAAGGTGCAGGGGGCAACTGAGCGAGTTCTGAAAGTGGTGATTTGATGGCAATTTATCCTACAGAATATAGGTATAAAATCGGCGACAAGGTTCTTGTAAAAAATGATCTGCACGAAGCTCTCACGTATAGTGATAGTTACAAGATGCGATCTGGACCGCGTGCTGGTGGCTGGGCCTCGTGCACCAAACGACACCTCTCTTTTGCAGGAGCTATTGTGACGATTAAATCGTATAAAAATGGTGGATATCATATCGCGGAAGCTCCTGATGGTGATTTCTGGACAGACGATATGTTCGTTGGTCTGGTAAACGAAAATGAATGTTACTGTGAATCTCTACTGTGAGGTTTGTTATGGATTATGTAATCCCACTTCGATTTAAGCAAGGCGATCATGTTGTGGTTCGTCCGGATTTGGATATCAATACGGTCTATCAAACATTTGGAGGTAAGAATGCCGGTTATCGTGCAACTCCAACGTTAAATATGGTTCGCCTTGCTGGGTCGGAATTTGAGATTAAAGAATACTCTAGGTCTCAAAAAACTGTAAAACTAAAGTGCTGTGGTTCTTATTGGACAGAACAAATGCTGATTCCCAAAAGTTTTGTAGAACAGGAATGCGTTTGTGAATCACTATTATAAATCTGAAAGGGGAAATTATCATGGAAAAGAATCTGTTTGAAATCGCAACCCGTAATCGCTATCGCTTTAACTACAAGGGCGTTATGACCGTAGAGGATCTGTGGAGTCTGCGGGTCGAGGATCTGGATGCCATCTTCAAGATGCTGAACCGTCAGAAGAAAACCGCCGACGAGGATTCTCTGTTGGCCACTAAGAGCGCCGAGGATCAGGATCTGGCCAATAAGATCGATATCGTCAGGTATATCGTGTCTGTCAAGTTGGCTGAGGCAGCGGAGCGTGTGTCTGCCGCCGAGAAGAAGGCACAGCGTGATAAGATCATGGAGATTGTGGCAAAGAAAAAGGATAAGGCGCTGGAAGACATGGGCATCGAGGACCTGATGAAGAAGCTGGAAGAGCTGAACTGAGAAGGGAAGTATCAAACATGAAAGTTGTTGAAAGCGCAAGCAATCTGTTCCTGTATGGCGACGATATGAAGGCGTATGACAAGATCCCGGCGGGTACCTATGATATCCACTGTTCTGAGATGACCGGTTTCTATCTGTCCCGCCGCCCCGATATGGTCATCAACGAAAAGGTGTATGGTGTCCAGAGCAGCAAGGTTGCCAAAGTGCTGAATTCGTTCAAAGTGTTCAACCGCAATCTGGGTGTCATCCTCAGCGGCAACAAAGGCATCGGCAAATCTCTGACCGCTAAGATGATTGCAATCGAGGCCGTCAAGCAGGGCTATCCTGTCATTCTGGCTAACCGCTATATCGGCGGTATCGCCAATTTCATCGAATCCATCGATCAGGAAGTTATGATCCTGTTTGACGAGTTTGATAAGACATTCAAGGCCAGGGACAATGAAAGTCCGCAGGATACGATGCTGAGTCTGTTCGATGGCACCAGCGCGGGCAAAAAGCTGTTCGTTGTCACCTGTAACCAGCTCAATGGCCTGAACGATTATCTGGTCAACCGTCCCGGCCGCTTCCACTATCACTTCCGCTTCGATTACCCGGGCGCTGACGAGGTCGAAACCTATCTCAAGGATAAGCTCGAAGAGAAGTATTACGATCAGATCCCCGCCGTGGTCGATTTTTCTGGCAAGATCGATCTGAACTACGACTGCCTGCGGTCTATCGCCTTTGAACTGAATCTGGGCACTCCATTCGCAGAGGCCATCAAAGATCTGAATATCATCAATATGAACGAGACCAGCTACAAGCTCACTGTTATCTTCAAGGATGGTTACCGTGCGTCCAGCACCAAGCGTTTTGATATGTTCAATGGTGCACAGCGTATCTGTTTTGATGTCAAGCTGAAAGATGGCTACTGGCCTGATTGCTACATCAACACCGAGGATATCCAGTATAACCCCTCCAACGGTGAGCAGTTCATTGATGGAAAGAAGGTTGATGTGATCAATCCGTATTCCAAGAGTGATGACGATGAAAAGGATCGTTATGAAGCTTTTGAAAAGGACAACGGTGTGGTCAAAGTCATCATCTCTCGTACTCGTGAAAGAGACATTCACTACATGGTTTAAGGAGGCTTATTTGATGCGCACCTATGAAAAGATTGAGACGGTTTTCAATCGAGACACTGTTGGCACAAAGAAACTGATTCTTGGAGATTTTCGCAATGAGACCATCGAGTTCCTACAAAATAACGAGTGGGAGTTCACTGAGAAAGTGGATGGAACGAACGTGCGTGTTTGCTGGGACGGTCATAGGGTAAGTTTTGCAGGACGAACTGAACGCGCCGAACTTCCTAAGAATCTGACAGCCGCACTGAATGAAATCTTTGGTACCCCTGAAGCAGAAGAGTTATTTGAACAAACTTACGGTGACAAAGAAGTAGTCCTCTTTGGCGAGGGTTACGGTGGCAAGATTCAGGGATGCGGTCATGGATACCGGCCTGACGAGTGGTTTATCTTATTCGATGTCCTGATCGGTGATAACTACCAGAATAGGGAATGGGTTGAGAAGACTGCTCAGATGTTTGACATCCAAGCGGTTCCTGTTTTATTCACGGGAACGATTCGAGACGGTATTAAGTTTGTATGTCAGCATCCGAAGTCTACAATTTCGATTGATAGCATTTATATGGAAGGTCTGGTTGGTCGCCCGAAAGTTGAACTGAAAGATCGACGTGGCAATCGGGTAATCGTTAAAATCAAGTGGAACGATTTTAAGGACTTCGCAAAGGAGAAATAATATGGTCAAAGCAAATCATTATAAAATCAGTTCTTTTCCTGACGGCACTCCGCTGATCAAGAAGGATCTGGACATCAATTATCTCAATGTAATCAGCATCGTCTGGACGTTTGAATCCATGGCCGAGCTTCCCACGGTCATTATGATCGCAAAGGACGCAAAGGATAACGGGGCAGAAGTCGAGCTGTTTATGCCGTATATTCCGAATGCCCGCATGGATCGTGCCTATCACGACGAGGATGTGTTCACTCTCAAGTGGTTCGCCGATGAGATCAATCGATGTGAATTCAGTAGCGTCAGCGTGTTTGATCCTCATAGTGATGTAGCTCCGGCACTAATTGATCGGTGCGAAGTACATACTCCGATTCGTGAAATCTGTCAGGCAATTGAGGAGAGCAAGCCGAATGTGATCTATTTCCCGGATGCCGGCGCAATGAAACGATATGAGGAGACTGTTCACTGGGCACTGGATCGAGTAAAGTGCAGTGCTTATATCATCCATGGCGATAAAAAGCGGGACTGGGCGACTGGTAAGATTCTCGGTTTGGATGTCACAGGATATCCTCCAAAGGGAGGCAAGGTTCTGATGATCGATGATATTTGCTCTTACGGTGGTACGATGTTTTATTCAGCTAAGAAGCTGAAAGAGCTGGGTGCGGGCGATATCGATATCTATGTCAGCCACTGTGAGAACAGTATCCTGGATTCTGAGCGCGGCCATCTGTTTGACGACCCGGAACTGATTCACAAGGTGTATACGACCGATAGTATTTTTACTGGTAAGCACGATAAAATCACTGTATTGAGACATCGTTGGGCCGAGGACTGATATGGAAGTTTGGGCATTAGATATTCATTTTAATACGGATGGAGATTTTGGTTGGCGGCTTGCTCCAGTTGCAATGACATATAATGCCAACGATCAATTTTACAGGTTGAACGTAGTTCGAGAAGTTAAAAGCGATGTCGAAAAACGTCAAGTGATTGCCGAATTTAATTGGATTTTGGAACAGCTGATTGCAAATCTTCATACCGACAAAAATTATGTTTTTGATTGCGTTGATGAAATGCTAAATGACTCTCTTGATGAAAAGTGGAAAGAAGATTTTTGTCATGAACTGTCTGGTAACTATGATGGTTCCTATGTTCAATTCCGAATTCATACGTCAAAAGATAAAATGTCTTTCAAGGTTAACTGCACAAGAGAAGAGTACGAAAAAATTCAAGAAAAATACGGTAATTTCTTTAGCATTACTTCAAATAAAATCGTGGAAAAACTTCTGGAGGAGAATTTGAAATGATCAACATTAACCCGATGCTGCTGTGTGATTTCTACAAGACAACTCACAGTAAGCAGTTCCCGGCCGGCACTACCAAGCTGGTCAGTTATTTTACTCCACGCATGAGCCGACTGGATGGCGTGGATGAAGTCGTCGTGTTCGGCATTCAGGCATTCTGCAAGGATTATCTGGTACGATATTTTAAGGAGCAGTTCTTCAATAAACCCAAGGATGAAGTCGTTGCCGAGTACAAGCGTGTCCTGGATGCGACCATTGGTAAGGATGCTTACGATCTGAGCAAGATTGCAGCTCTGCATGATCTGGGTTATCTGCCTGTCGAAATCAAGGCGCTGCCAGAAGGTACTCGTTGCCCCATCCATGTGCCGTTTCTGGAGATGAGCAATACGCATCCTGATTTCGCATGGGTTCCGCAGTTCCTCGAATCTTTTATGAGTTCTGAGCTGTGGCATCCGATGATTTCTGCAACGGTCGGAACTCTGTATCGTGATATCGTGAACAAGTATTACGATGAAACCGTTGAAGAGGGTGTGCTCCATGCTCGTGCCCTTGGTGATTTCAGTTTCCGTGGGCAGGAGTGTATGCAGTCGGCAGTCAAGTCAAGCGCTGGTTGGTGCCTGAGCTTCCTGAATACGGCCACTGTTCCTGCAATTCCGTATCTGGAAGAAATGTATCGCTGTAATTGTGAAGAAGAGCCTGTTGCGTTTGGCGCTGTCAGCACCGAGCATAGTGTGATGTGTTCTAACTTCGCTGTCGATGGCGACGAGATCACTTTTATCCGCCGGGCGCTGACCGAGCTGTATCCGAATATGAGTTTCAGCATGGTGTCTGATTCCTACGACTACTGGAATCTGGTCGATAATATCCTGCCGCAGCTCAAGGATGAAATCATGGCTCATAATGGTACGCTGCTGATCCGTGGTGATTCTGGTGACCCGGTCGAAATCGTTACGCAGACTGTCTACCATCTGTGGGACATCTTCGGCGGAACAGTCAACAGTAAGGGCTACAAGGTGCTCGATTCTCATGTCAAGGCTCTGTACGGCGATTCCATTACGGTGCAGCGGTGTGAAAAGATTTATGCCGAACTCAAAGTACACGGTTTCGCCTGCAACAATGTCAGTCTCGGCGTTGGTTCCTTCTCCATGCAGTGTATCGAGCAGAATGGCCAGTTGAAGCCGTTCACTCGCGATACTTTTGGCATGGCTGTGAAGGCAACTTATGGCGTTGTCAATGGCAAAGAGATTCAGATCTTCAAGGACCCCAAGACCGACACTGATCACTTTAAGAAGAGTCTGAAGGGTATGTGTTATGTCACTAAGGATGATTCTGGAAAGCTGGTTTGTACTGACGGCCTGATGGATCACGCTGCTCATTCTGACGGAAACATGCTGCAAACCGTATTCCGTAATGGCGCGATGGTCAAGGAATACAGTTTGAAGGAAGTTCGCGACCGACTGTGGGAAGGGAAGTTCTAATGGGAGAGATCAAAGAGATAAACCACCAAGAAGCGGATGCAATTATTTGTAACCCGTTAAAAGCTGATCCGGGGTTGTTCCTTCACAAAGATGGGAATTTCTATGTTGGAATTGATAATACGACCCATGATGCTTGGGTTGAAGACTTTGCAACTCGAAAAGAATGTGAGGATTGGTTGGTTGGAAAAAACTTTGATGAATGATGTGGAGGCGATGATATGGCTGTTGTAGTAAAAGAAGGCAATGTGTTTGATTCTGATGCAGACATTATCTGTCATCAAGTGAATTGTCAGGGCGTAATGGGATCAGGCGTTGCCAAGGAAGTCCGTGAGAGATTCCCAAATGTGTATGAGCAATATCACGAATTATGCGAGCTTCATAAAAACTACAGTGCCGGGTTGCTTGGCACGGCTCAGATCGTCCCTGTATATGGTGGCCGCAACGAGTTTTGTATCGCTAATTGCTTTGGCCAAGATAAATACGGTTACAACGGGGCACAGTACACTTCAGTTGGCGCTCTGATGGAAGCTCTAATTTATGTTGCAGAGCAGGCAAGACAGTTTAGTTGGAAGGTCGCAATGCCGTATAAAATCGGATGCGTCCGTGGTGGTGCTGATTGGGAGACCGTCAAAAAGATCATTGACGTTACATTTCAAGGCGTCGATGTTGAACTATGGAGATTGGAGGGCAAATAATATGCGTAAGTATGCATTTGATGCGGCAAAGACGAAGGATGAAATCGTGAAATGGATTCAGGATTATTTCCGCAAGAACGGTCCTGAGTGTAACGCCGTGGTCGGTATCTCTGGCGGCAAGGATTCCAGTATCGTGGCAGCTCTGTGCTGTGAAGCTTTGGGTAATGGCCGCGTGATCGGTGTCTTGATGCCGCAGGGCGTTCAGAGCGATATTGATGTGGCGCGTGAACTGGTCGCTCATCTGGGTATCAAGTCGTTCGAGATCAATATCGCAGAGACTGTGAATGCGCTGCTGACCAATGGCCGGGCGGCTGGTTTGTGCGACTCCAAGCAGGCTCGTGTAAATCTGCCGGCGCGAATCCGTATGGCGACTTTGTTCATGGTGTCTCAGAGCATGAATGGCCGGGTGGCTAACACTTCTAATCTTTCGGAGGATCATGTTGGGTTCGCCACCCTTTTTGGAGACAGTGCAGGTCAGTTCAGTCCTCTTGGCAAATTGACTGTTACCGAAGTAAAAGCCATTGGCCGTGAGCTGGGGCTTCCTGAGAAGTTCATTGAAAAGGCTCCCGCTGATGGATTGACCGGCCGCACTGATGAAGATAATTTCGGCTTTACCTATGATTTCCTTGACAAATACATCCGCACTGGCGATTTTGGCGGTGATACTGCAACCGCAGGCAAGATCGATCGGATGTACGATGCCAATGTGTTCAAGCTGTTGCCGATGCCGGTGTATAACCCTGACGTTTACGAAGTTGAGTGGTAACAGGAGGATCTAATGATGGAAAAGGTTGATATCCTTGTCGTTGTTGATATGCAGAATGATTTCGTAACCGGCGCTCTTGGTACTCCTGAAGCACAGGCCATTGTGCCGAAGGTCGTTGAGAAGATCAAAGGATGGAAAGGGGAAGTTCTGTATACGCAGGATACGCATTATGACAACTACCTCGAAACTCAGGAAGGCAAACATCTTCCTGTAAAACATTGTATCGAACATACGAGGGGCTGGTTGTTTGTTGACGAGATTGAATATGATCTTTTGCCAGAAATGAAAGATCCGCAAGCAAAAATTTACGAAAAGAGAACTTTCGGTTCGAAATTGCTGATGGAAGAGTTATGTGACGCTCATTTTTCTACGATTGGAGAAATGGCAGATTTTGAGATCAATTCCATCACTCTGATTGGTCTTTGCACGGATATCTGCGTCATCTCTAATGCGCTTCTGCTTAAGGCAGCCCTGCCTGAGGTCCCTATCATTGTGGATGCAAGTTGCTGTGCCGGTGTTACTCCTGAATCCCACAAGAACGCACTGGCCGCCATGAAGATGTGCCAGATCGAGATCGTGAACGAGGAATAAAATGCACTACGTTAATGAAGATATTATTTTGAGTTCTGATGGAGCAAAACGACTCCAGTATCTTCTAAGCCATCCGGATGTAGAGAACACGCAAAAGAGGTTAAAGGAGTGTATGGACTTTCTCGCTGAAATGAATTATCGGGAGAACGAAGACGGGACTGCTTCTTTTGATATTGATCTTGAGGTGTAAATCATGCGCTACAGAGTAGATGTGAAAGTCGAAGGATACATTCTGGTTGAAGCAAAAGATCCTTTTGAAGCTCATAAAATCGCAGACATGCATCAAGAAGATATCGTTTGGGATAACTGGATGACATATACAAGCTGTAAAAAGATTCAAGGAGCCTAATATGGAAGAGATTATTATTTTCGGTTAACGTCCAGATGCCAGGTGATTGGCGGTACTGGGGCAGACATAACCGCCGCCAGAATAATTTAGTTGGAGGTGTGCAATATGTTTTTACTTATCAATATTTATGAGAGCCAAACAACTTCGGCTTATGTCGCCAACGTGAATCAGTTTGAAAGTTTCGATGCAGCACAAAAGGAAATGCAGAAATGCGTTCAACGCGCGTATTGGGATTACTATAAAACATGGACAGAAGATAAAGAAGATGAGGATCGTGAACCGCACGTAGATAGAGACGACACAACAATGTTTGTTGTTGGTTATGATCACAAGGATATCTGGCAGATTTATCATTTATAAAAGAGGTGTAATTATGGCCAGTAAAGGTTGACATTGCTGAATTGAAAGGAGAATGGATATGAACGAAGAAATCGAAAAGAAGCAGACTGAACTTAAAAATGAGATCTATGAAGATCTGAAGAAATATCTGACATGGGATGATTATATCAAACTCACCCAATGGCTGAACGAACATAATTTTTGGGTAGCTCCTGCATCTGCAAAATATCATGGTTCTCATCCATGTGGTTTAGCCGAGCATAGCATTGCTGTTGTGAAGGCTCTTGTTTCGTTGACAGATAAATTAGGACTGAAATGGGAAAATCCACGTTCTCCGTATTTAATTGGGCTGCTGCATGACGTTTGCAAAACAGATCAGTATCTTTATATCCCGTATACAGGAACGTATGAGTATCTAAACGATTCTATTTTCAGTCATCACGGCGAAAAGTCCATCTGCATGTTGGCGAGTATTATCACATTGACTGAGGAAGAAGTCGCGTGCATCCGCTGGCACATGGGCGCGTATGAAACCGACACGAACGAGTGGAAGTATTACAACAATGCCATCGGGCAGTATCAGAACGTACTATGGACACATACCGCTGATATGATGGCCAGTCATATTGCTGGTGTATAAGGAGGAATTTTATGTCACCCTGTTTGTTATGTGCCGAAAAGAACTGTCACAACTGCCCATGTGCGATCTGTGAGGTCGTCAATGGCAAGCTGCAGGATAATTTGTAATGCAGACAGCAATGAAGAATAAAGCGGACTGCAAGAAATTCATGGTGCGTCTTTCAGTAGAGCTTCAGCAAATCGGTAAGATGGAATCCAGGAGCTGGACGGATAAAAACAACTGGCGCGGGTTCCCGGCGGGCTGGTTCAAGCATGATGATCTGGTTTCGTGGTTGCTCTGCCATTGTTAAAAGGAGATGGCAAGATGGGATACACAGTATATATTACAGCAAATCGCTATTACGAAGTGCATATCAAGGATGCAAAAGATACAGACGATGCAATGCAGCAAGCTCTGGCAAAGTATGATAACGGAGAGATCGAAAGCTATGAGGATGAGTTTGAATCGGCGTTCGCGGAATCGGAGGATGATTGATTGGCAAGCAAGTGGCAAACCTGTCGGCTATCAGAAACTCAGGATCGTCGGGTGAAGTTGACAAAGGCCAAGAAAGAAGAAATCGCTCGTAAGTTTGAAACCGGCGAATACTCACTCCGGGGTCTGGCGCGGGAGTACAATGTCTCGCACAAAACGATTTCGCTCATTGTTGATCAGCGGGCAAAACGAAAGAACGATGAATACAACAGAACGCACTGGATGTATTATCGCCCGGATGCAGAAACAATGCGGGAAGCGCACCGAAAATCAAAAGAATATAAAAAGCGACTATATGAAAAAGGAGAGTTAAAATAATGGGACAGCGGCTGGTCATTACGATTCATGCGTTTGACGAGGACATCGCCACGATTTATTATCACTGGTCTGCATATACAACCAGCGCACTGGACGAAGCTCAGAAGATCCTTAAAAATGTCAAATGGGAAGATACCACGTCAAAGGACGAATTGATTCTGCGCATCGTTCGCTTCATGGAGTCCAATGGAGGCTGCATCGATTTTGAGGATAAGCCGGAGTTCGATAAGCGCTTCCCGAATGTTAAGTTTAAGGACGATGGCTCCCGCAACGATGGCCTTGTCGCAATCTCTGAGCAGGTAATGGATAAGCAAAAATACTGGTCCGAGGGCGATTTGATCATTGATTTTGATAATGAAATAATTTGCAACTCGGTTTTCTGGTGGTATGATTCGGACGAATCTCTGCGAGATGAACTGGGAGAGGATTGCGATATTGATTTTAACACTATTCCAGAGCTCAAGATCGATCCTGGTAAATTCTCGTTCGATGATCTTACATATATGATCGAGACGTTTACAGATGGCTATAGTTATCATCGCTATCAGGGTGAAATCTGGGAAAGTATTGATAGTTGAGAGGAGCGAGATTATGACACACGAATGGGTTGAACAAGAAAAGAAACGGCTGGCTGAGAAGTTTGAAAATTATCCACAGCGGCTTCTTGATGAATGGTATGCAATCCCTGAAGAGTATCGGGATGTTCGCTTGAAGAAATATAATCTCTGGCCGGAAATCGCTGACATTGAAGCAGCTATCAGAGAGGGAAGTCCTGTAAAACCAGTTGTTATCCACATGCTTTTCATATATACAGATGAAGATTTCCTTGATTTTTATTTCAAAGATAGAGAGACGTTTATTCCTGCTGCGGCAAAGTATTACGCTCATTTTCATAAAAATCTAGGGCAATATTATGAGTATCTGGAGTATGGCACAGTGTCGGTTGAAGAGGCCGAAGACAAGGTTATGGATTTCAACGGCGATATTGTCATTACAGATCCGTGTTATCTGTCTGTAAATATGACGAACGAAGAGCGCCGCAGTTTTGATTGTACCTGTATGATCAATTATGGAATTATCGGTATTGAATCTGATACCTATTATGGCGATTGGAGCTGTACGACTTACGACCGGCTTACTTGGGATGAAGACGGGCACTCGAAGCCAATCGGCAACTTTTGCGCAGATAGTGGCATGGTCTGTGTAGCGGATTTGCGGTCGGTCTTAAGGTTTAATCCGAAGTATGATTATCACATCAAGAATGATTGGACTACTACATTGATCAAAGATTTCAAAGGCACGGTTCGTATTAAAATCGATCTGGTCGATGAAGGCAATGAAATTTATCCAGCTTATAGCGCAAGCGTAATTGGCCATGGTGTCAATATTAAAACTGGTGAACCAATCGAATTTTATACGAGACAAACGGAACTGTGATGAACTATATTTTAAAATTATTATCTCGATTTATTGATTTCTGCCTTAGGTGGGCATGGTTAATTGTTCCTTTATGGGCATTTTATTTTATTGCAATGATATTGATAATCTCTAGCGTAAAGAGGTGGTAAAAATGACACGAGAAGAATTACAATCAATCATTTCAAGCGAGCCGTATGATTTTCTGCGCACCAATCCGCATCTTGGTAAACATATGATGTTTTTGACCATTGGCGGTAGCCACGCTTATGGGACGAACGTAGAAGGATCTGATGTGGATATTCGCGGTGTTGCATTTAACACAGAACATGAGCTGCTTGGCATGGACATGTTCGATCACTGGGTCGATGAAACCACTGATACAACGGTATTTAGCTTCAACAAAGCAGTTAAGCTCATGTGTAGCGGTAATCCGAACATGCTGGAGCAGCTTGGGAATGCTGACGATCTTGTCATCAGCTATCATCCGGCCACAAAGCTTTTGATGGATAATAAGAAGTTGTTCTTGTCCAGACAGGTCGTGTATTCGTTTGGTGGCTTTGCAGATAAATTGTTCAAGAAAGCAGTCACTTTGGGCGAATGGTGTAATCAACACCCAGAAGATCAGATCACAAAGAAGCGGATGAACAAAACCATTATGAATATGATCCGGCTCTACATTATGGTCTTTGATATTCTGGAAAAGGGTGAGATTATTACGAATCGGGCGGAAAACCACGACCTGTTGATGATGGCTCGAAACGGCGAATTCCAAGCTGCAAACGGTTATATCAAGCACGATGTAAAAGATTTCCACAAAGAATATGAAAAGCGCCTGCAGTACGATAAGGCGAATACTGCTTTGCCGGACACCATCGATAGAAACCGTGTCAACGAGTTAGTCGTGACTATCAATCGAATGGCGCTAACGGTGGTGTGAAATGAAAATCGAAGACTATACACCGGATGAATTGGCTGAAATTTTCAAGGAAGAACTAGATCGTCTTGGCATCCCATATCATTACGATCTGGACGTGGAAGTGAGATTCGATCCTTTGATGCCTGATGAACCGGTTTTAGATATCTAAATTATTGGACTAATACAGTGCTATTATAATAAGGAAGGAGTGCGGCTTCGGAGAGAGGCCGTGAAGAATTGAATATGTTAAAGCTGTCAGTGTCGAACGCAAACAGCAAGATGGGGAGTATCAAGTCGATCTCGATGCCCCGTATCAAAACCTGTGCTCCAGGCGTTCCGTGCGCAAAGACGTGCTATGTCAGTCACTTCGACTGGCGAACTACAGTGCGAAACGCCTATGACAACAACTTGAATCTGTGGTTAACAGACCCTGACGGCTTTGAAGTCCAAGCGACTGCAGCTGCTTATGGGTCTTTTTATTTTCGGTGGCATGTCAGTGGCGACATCGTGGATGAGCAGTATTTTGATATGATGTGCCGCATTGCCAATAAGCTGCCTCGCACACAGTTTCTCGCATTCACCAAGAAATACGACCTTGTTAATGCATTTCTGGATAAAGACGGTATGATTCCCTGCAATTTACATATTCTGTTTTCTTCCTGGCCAAGTTATACTATGAATAACCCCCACAATCTTCCAGTTGCTTATGTTTCTTTCAAGGATGGCACTTGCGATGCTCCAGCTACCGCCTGCGAGTGTTCTGGTCATTGTGAGGATTGTGCCTATGCCGGCAAGAACTGTTGGGTCATGGGTCGCGGCCAGTCCGTTGTTTTAAAAGAGCATTAAAGGGTTTTACAGACCCCTATTATAATAATGTAGGAAGGGGTGATATGAATGGCGTATGTTCTTACCAACGGACACACCTATATCACAAAAAAGCCGAATGGCAAATTCACAACAACATACGATTCAAGTCTGGCTTCGCAGTATGATGCAGAAAGCAAAGCTTGGAACGTATTGAATTGTCTGCCGCGTACATATAAGGAAGACGGGTATCTCCCAAAGAAAATCGAAGTCAAGGAAGCATCGGCACAGTTAAAAGAGATGGTCGCTCCCACGCAGACAGAACGAAAGCGGTTCGATCCTGTATCTTATCCCATCGAAGATTCAGAGTGGATGACTGATTTTAAAAAGAATCTCAAAATTGTCGATAAAACTCTCAGTAGCTTAAAGCCGATGTATGCAAACCTCTATTCTGATCTGACTCGGGCAACAGATGAGATTGATGATCTGGAGCACGCCATTGAGCTTGTCAAGGCAAATGCAGTCCAGCGCTGCTTTCTGGAGAACGAACTAAAGAAGGCGCGTAAGATCCGCCGCGAGTGCAAGGATGCGATGAGTCTGATCGAAATGGTGCTGAAGTTCAATCTGGATGACTGGGGAACCGGCAGGATACAGTCTGAAATCGTTCGTCTGGAAACTCGGTGTTATACGCCGAAGGTCCGTGATGATATTTTTGTTTAAGGAGTGATTTATTATGAGTGGAGCAGTATCGTTTGTTTTGGGGTTATTGGGACTGGGAGCTTCTGGCGCGGTCAGTGCTAGGCAGAATATGAGCCGAAAGAAAGCTGACTATGAATTTGGTGAAGCACATGGTTATCATGGAACACCAGATGTCCTTCAGATGCGAGATCGTGTCCGCAAAGAGTGGTGGAGTATGTGTGGTGACGTATATAATGCATGCGGTAAGCCTGCGAGTGAGTACGGAAATCCATACAAAACCCCATATTGTTATTGTAAGAAGCGCTGGTTTATTGCCCATTTGAACGAAAAAGGCATTCCGTATGATGATGTTGTCGTGAACGATGTGACAGGAGTCACATTTTATGAGCGGCAGAATCAGCGGTCGAGGGAGTGGATGAGAAAGCTATGAAAGTTTATGACGCTTTGAAGTCAGTTTTAGCAGCTGTAGAAAAAAATCATTCAAAATTAAGAGCAGAGCCTGATTCCGACGGTGTATCCCATGACAAATGGGAAGAAGAGGAGGAGGCATTAAATGACTTAGAGGAAAGTTTGGAAGAAGCAATTGAACAATATGAAAGTGCGATGGAAGTGAGAAGAAGTTTGCGCACGATGGTTCTAAACAATTAAAAGTTGTCACTTTGGGTTGAAATGCGCTATATTTTGTGGTAAAATAACAACCGAACTGAATTTGGTTAGAAAAATAGGACATCTTTTAGTTGTTTGGAGGGCAAAATGCGGATCACATATACTGCCCAGGAAATGCACGAACATATCCGGTCATATGACATCATCGAGTTCTGGGGTAGCCGGAACGAAGAAAATGTCTGCATGATCAAAGCCAAGTCATCTTGCGTTGCATTGAGAAAAGGCAGGCGATACAGCTACATCAGTATCGAATGCCAGTTTGACCCAAGGTCAGACATCCTTTGTTGCTGCTGCAACATTACAGGTAACGTGTTCTCTTGTGAAGTTGAGAGGGGGAAAAAGTCGGAGCGCCTTATTATTTCATCCGATTATGCAGAGGAGCCAATCACACTTTTTTTAAAAAATCTTTGAATTGGTATTGTAAAGTGTGAATGAATATGGTATAATAAGGACACAAAGTAAAACAGATGGTCAGCAAGGAGGTCATAATATGTTTAAGGCTGGCTCAAGTGTCCCCAAAATCGGTGAGATTCGTCTCGGTTATGTTGCCGATATCAAGCAGGAAGGAAAAACTGTCCATAAATATTATGGCGTTCATCCTTATCTGATCGTCAGCAACAACATCTACAACAAAAACTCTGGCCAGTGTGAGGTGATTCCCTTCACCACAAAACGCTGGAACAGCCGCAATCCGGTCCATGTTGATTTTGGTGTAGGTGAGGTCGACGGCTTACCGCATGAATCCACTCTTGTGATCGAAGGCCGCGATACGCTGTTAAACTCTCAACTGAGCGAACCAATCGGAACGTTCTCTGATAAGAACTGGCAGCGCGCAGCGAACGCCATGGTGATCCAGTGTCCGATGCTTGCGGCGGCATTCAGTACAAATCTGGTCTCTGCATCATAAAATCTACGATTCTGTTTGCAAAATCTTCTTACATAGTGTACAATGAATCTAATAGTTCATATACCGACCCACTGTGTAAGGAGATAGCAAGCGATGAAACAGAGTGCGGAATATTACAATGAAGAGCTCAAGACCAGATTTATTCTGGATAAAATGTGCGAAAAAGATTCAAACGGAGATCCAGCCAAGGATTCCGCTGGAGAATATATCATTCTTGCTAAGAGCAAGAACAGGTATAACAAGGTTCGCAGCATTTTTCATAAGCTTGCCGCGTTCGAACAGAAGTATGAGAAAGACTTTTATGAGATCGAGTCTGACAAAGACGAAGAATTTATAAATGATCTGTTCTCAAGGTGGATCTCCGAACTGAATGAAAATTACAGCATCTTTGTGTTGTCTATTTTCAAGCAATATATTATGTGGTGCAGAGATGAGGGTTTGCTCTCAACTCAGCGGTACTATCAACATCCGTTCTTTGACATGGAAATGTCCGGATGGAAAAAGAAAGACACCAGTTCCACCTTCCGCTCTGAGCGTGTAAAGAACCAGCTGGAAGCCATTGCAAACAAGAGTACCGATGAATTGGCTGAAAACTATGTATTTCCATCAGAAGATGATTTCTTTACCTACGTCGTTTCTGTGTTCTCGGAAGAAGGGGCGATTATGACAGGTGCAATTATGTGCCTGCTGTATTACGGATTCCCGTCTGAAGAGATCCGTCTTGTCAAAAGAAAAGACGTTGATGTAGATACCAGAACTGTATGCGGGGAATATATCGATCACGATATTGCATGGTCGATCATCTGTAAGGCCAAAAATACAACCACATATTTCAAAAACCACGCAAGGGGGCAACTTGGGAAGTTAGAAATGAATCTTGGCGATGGTCCTTATCTTATTCGTACAAGCAGGGACAGTTCCAATGATAGTCCTGTGCCAATTGGATACTTTAAGGATCTGTATCGAAGAGAAAAGAAGATCGTCGAGGGGCTTCCGCCAACATCTAACTATAAAAACATCCTTGTTAAAACAAGCACCATCAAAAACCTGCGCAAATTCTATGAGATCATGTCGGAAGAGTATGAGTATGGTATCGAATATGTCGCTGAAAAATTCAGACAGAACCAATATGATACACCGCTCACATTCCGAAAGTATCAAATAATGCGCGAGAAAGCAAGAAAATTATAAAAAATGAAGGGGCCTGACCAGCCCCTGAATTTTTCCTTTACCATTCACACTTTACACTATCATTATGTTGAATAGGAGGTGATTGAAATGAGAAAGACGATTGCAGCCATTGTTGTAACCGGCGTTTATCTGCTGACGAATCTACTCAGCGGGGAAGCAGCGGGTCCGGTCGAGACATATCAGAGCTGGAGCGATGAACTCAAGTCGTATACGCAGTCGGTGTGTGACGAATACAATGTCGATTATTCATTGGCGCTCGGTGTGATCTATAACGAAAGCAGGTTCCAAAGCGGCCTGACTCACGTGAATGCAAACGGCACAGTCGATTACGGTCTGATGCAGGTCAACGAGGTCAACTTCGATTATCTAAACAAGACGCTTGGTGTTCGATCTATGTCTGAATTGCTGGATGATAGAACAGGCATCAGATGTGGTGTTCAGCTGCTGGCGTATCACAAACAGTACACTGGTAACGATTCGGCGGCGCTTCTTCGCTACCAGATCGGAGCAGGGAAGTACAAACAGTACCTGAGGAAAGGTAGGTACACCAACCAGACGCATCAACAGGTGCTTACATATCAGAGCGAACTCGCTTCTTATCTGAATTCTTTACAGTAGGAAAAAGATCGGGCGGCAGAAAAACGTCTGTTTGATCTGATCAATCGGTGGAGTGAATCCACCTTTATATGCTGGAGTGGCGCAATGGCAGCGCAGGAAATTTGTAATTTTCAGGTTGCAGGTTCAAGCCCTGTCTCCAGCACCATTAGAACAGCGGGCAACCGCAGTCAAAGATTATAAATTACATAAGGAGAATGATTATGACTACTGAAACTATGACAATCCATCGTGGTCTGGCCGAGCTGAAGGTTCTGGAAAATCGAATCGTTAAGACGATTTCCGAAGCTAAGTTCTGTGCAGCAGCCAAGCAGAGTATGAAGAAGCTGAATGGTGTGCCCATCGAGGATTACAAGAAGGACGCACAGAGTTCTCTGGACTCCATCAAGGATCTGATTGCTCGTCACGATGCGATCAAGCGTGCGATCTCAAAGTCCAATGCAGAGACTCATGTGACCATTGATGGTGTTGTCTATACTGTTGCGGAGGCTATCTATATGAATCAGCACGGTATCGAGTTCAAGCGTGAGCTGCTCGCTATGATGGAGCGTCAATATTCCAGCGCCATTGCTACGATCGAAACGACCAATGCCCGTCTGAGCGATCGCGCAGATAATTATGTCGCCAATACTGTCTCTGCTTCTGATAAGAGCAATATGGATGTGGATACTCTGCGGGACACCCGTGAAAGCTATATTGAGCGCGAAACTATGGTTTTGATCGATGGTGTTGACATCAAGAAGGCAAAGGATGAACTCGCCGCCAAGATCGATAAGTTCAAGGCCGAGGTCGATGCAGTTCTGTCTGCTTCCAATGCAATCACAGAGATCACCATCGAATACTGATCTCTCAGAAAGCACACTGTATTCACTGTCTATCGAAAATAACAAACTGTGATCGTTCGCTTTTTGCTGGTGACAGCACTGTTTTTGGCGAAATCAAAATAATAAAAAGCAAATCGTCACTTATAAAAGGTGGCCTGATACGCCGTCATAATGCAAGTGTTCTAATATTTTGAAGAACAATACTTGGTTTTAGGATTAGTCAAGAGGTTAAGACGCAACCCTATAAAGGTTGTTACATCGGTTCGAATCCGATATCCAAAAACATCGAGCGCTATATCGCTCAATTACGGAATGTACGGAAAGCTTAAAGTTTACGATTAAAGGTTAAAGGTTGAAAGTTCAAAGCTTAAATTCTTAGCTAAAGGTCAAAGAACAAAGCATACAGGTCAAAGGTTTATAAAATCCATGGGCAATGGTTTGTGGATCGATTACATAAGTCCCGTTGTTTACCACATGGCTGGTAGATGGTGAGCGCCTTGGCAGGGGCGTAACAATGCCTGCCGTTTATATGGAGCGATAGCTTAAAAGGGGAAAAGTGCTGGCGGCTACGGTCCACCAGAGATGCAGGGTTCGAACCCCACTCGCTTCAAAATTATGTCTACTATTCCTTGTCCTATGTAGCGGGGAGGTACCCCCTGCGAGAATCATAGTAGTGGCATAAAAAGGCAAGGTAAATATGGTTCTGTAGCTCAGTCGGTAGAGCAGGGGACTGAAAATCCCCGTGTCGCTGGTTCGATTCCAGCCGGGACCACCATCAGGAATAGCGAGCCTTCACAGGGCTGGTCAGTGGTCGATGTAGCAAGCTTGGTTAAACTGCGTGCGCTGACGATGTAAGATCCGCATTCCGAACGCAACTGTGCGTGAGTCTCACCAACTCGAAAACAGTTTATATGGTCGTGTAGCAGAACAAAAGGTAGCACGGCAGGAAACTGCTTGATGTCGGTTAAACTCCGGCCACGACAAGTCCGAAAGTTCATTATGTTGTTGAAAGTGTACATCATCACATCATTCTGAAATGAGTAGGCATTTTATATGGGTCAGTATATCTAGTGGCGAAGATAGCAGACTGTAACTCTGTGACATTTGAAACATCGTTGGTTCGACTCCAACCTGGCCCACCAAGTAAGTGATTCTTAAATTGCGCAGAACAAAGGATTAGCCTTTTAGGGGCGGTTACTATTACAATGGCAGCCTTGATTATCGGTGATGATGCCAACTCGCGAGGGTGCGTAAGCCGACTTTTATATGCGATCGTAGCTCAGTTGGTAGAGCAGCAGTCTTTTAAACTGCGGGGCAGGGTTTCGATCACCCTCGGTCGCACCAGTAACCGGTGGGAGGTTATAGTATGGTAATAGCAAACGGGTATATATTGATTTGGAGTCCAAATCATCTACATGCAAACACAAGCGGAATGGTGTATGAACATGTATTGGCTGCAGAAGAGAAACTTGGGAGATTGTTAAAAAAGGAAGAAGTGGTTCACCACATAAATCATATTCGAAATGATAACAACCCAGACAATCTTATGGTATTTGCAACTAAGAATGACCACACAAGATTTCATATGTTGCATGAAGATTTAAATATGTGCCATTTACAAAATGATGGCGCGTATCGGTGTGAAGAAAAACTAAACAGATGTAAAAGATGCGGAACTATTATCAGTAAAAAAGCTTCGCTATGTGTTGATTGTTATAATATTTCTCGAAAAAATGAAGCATACCAAAACTCTAAAATATCGAGAGAGAAATTGAAAGAAAACATAAGAACACAGTCATTTGTTTCAATAGGAAAACAATTTGGAGTTACCGATAATGCTATCCGAAAATGGTGTAAACTTTATAATTTGCCGTATAGATCATCAGACATCAAAAAAATGTCTAATGAAGAATGGAGTTTGCTTTAATTCCCACCGGTCGCACCACGCGGTAAGTAGTTTTCGAGTTGCAACTATTGTAGCCAGCATTAGTACGCGCGACTAATGTGATGGTATTGTTAGTAGTTCTGCGGAAGGAACAAAAACATAAACCGATGACAGCTGGAAAGACAGCAGATATGCGCCCATAGCTTAATTGTTAAAGCCGCAGTCTCTAAAACTGTCATTTTGCAGGTTCGAATCCTGCTGGGCGTGCCAAACAAATTACATAACAGTATCCCTTATTTTATAGAAAGGAGCTAATCTTGTGAAACAGCAGCAAATTTATAAAGGCATCATAGGCCGTCAGGGTTGGGGTGCTGATGAATTTGAACATCGATACGGACGTTGGAGTGGAGTTCGAAATAACTGGGCAAAGGCAAAACTTCGCGATAAGCGTCTTGCGAAGCACAGGACGAATCAAATCAGAAATGAACAAATTAAAGAGGAGCTCAACGATTATGGCAATGATCGATCCGCATGATGATGACTTCGGTGCCATTTGTAATTGTGCTGTTCGATACGCAGTCGGGCGCAGAACATATATGCCTGGTCTTGTGATCGATTTCATTACACCGCATCTGAGCGAGTTGACAGATAAAACGCTATGGTGCTTTCAGCGGGATCTATATCAGCGTCTGGATGAAGGATTTGATTTTGGAGATGAATTTGATCTTCAAAACTGGATGAGCTTTCTGGAAGATGTGGATAAAGAGATCGAGAAAAGAAAACAGCCCAGCGGCCATAACCACTGAGCTGTCAGGATTACCCGATGACGTGATTCATCTGCAGAACCATCAGTATGAGCCCGACGATACTGCAAATGTCACCAGCGACATCAAGAAAATCTTTCGCCTAACGCTTCATCTAAGCACCTCCAATCCGCTCGAGACGCGAGAACAATGTCCGTCATTGAGGAACTGGTGTGTCTAGTGAGAGTTAAGTTGGCAAAAGTGTATCACGTTGTTACGCGATTGTCAAGAATCATCCCGAGCATGATGTGAAAAGGCTTGTTATATGCGGCAATGGCTGAGTGGTTTAAAGCGGTGGACTTGAAATCCATTGATGGTAACACATCCGCGAGTTCGAATCTTGCTTGCTGCGCCATTATCAAAAATTAAATAGAGGTATCAAAATGAAAACGACAAAGAAAGATTGGATCTATCGTGTGATTCTTCTGATTCTGTTGGCGATTATCTGGGACATTGGCGCGGCTTTGACTTCGCCAATTTTTGTTCCCCAGAAAGGCGCTGTGTTTCGAGAATTCTTCCTGTTGATCCAAAATGGAACAATGTTGAAAGCATTCCGATATTCGCTGGTTCGCATTACGGTGGCAGCCGCTTTGAGTGCCGGCATCTCCATTCCTCTTGGCTGTCTGATGAAAATCTGTCATTCGCTTCAAAAACTGCTCTATCCAGCAATTCGAGCAATGCGGTTTTTGCCAGTCACTGCTTTCTATCCACTGTTGACTATGTGGTTTGGAATCGGAGAGAAAATGAAGATTGCTTTCTTATTTGTAGCCAGCTTTGTGTTCATGCTTCCAAGCGTTCTGATTGCCATGGATGATGTCAGTGATGATGTGATCGAGGCGGCTAGTATTGATGGAGCAGGGAAGTTCAGCACAGTAACACGAATCATCTTCCCAATCGCAGCACCTTCCATCTGTCAGTCATTCGCCACAATGTATGCCATCGGTTGGACCTATATCGCAGTGGCCGAAACAGTGAATGCGAAGTACGGTATTGGATATCTGATCTATACTTCGTCCGCTCGTGGCCGTACATCTCTGGTGTTTGTTGGTATTTTAGCCATTGTGATTTTCAGTATTCTGTTTGACTGGGTCACAAATATCTGTATCAAGAAGGCTTTCAAGTGGAAGTTTTCGTAAGGAGGACAACATGTCGCACGAAATTGAATTATGTGGTTGTTTGACCATCCCAGAAGATGCCAACTGGGATGAGGTTGCAGATCTGTTTCTGAACTTTGTCGAATCTCATGGCTGGTATTACGGTGGCGGTTTTAGTGAGATTCGAGATGGTTACTATGTGAAGCCGGACGGGACTAGTGGTGATCCAATTTATAAATCAAATAAGGAGAAAAATTATGGCACATGAAATTAAAATTATGGGATGTCTGAGTATTCCAGATAATACAAGCTGGGAGGAGTCAATAAGTTTATTTATTGAATTTATTGAGTCACATAATTGGTGCTATTGTGGGGATTTTGCTGAGATTCGTGATGGAAAGCAAGTAGGTTATGGCGTAATAAAAAAAGAAAACGAGGAGAAAAATTATGGCGAAGAAAAGTCTATTTGAAAAACTCGGTCTTGTTGAGGGTGTAGCTGCTTCTGAGTATGATATGCCGGATACCACGAATGAGCTTCGCGTTTGTAGTGGCGTCGGAGATCATTACATCAATGGAGATTTCCCAGAGGACGAACCGGTTCAGGTCGAGGTTCCTGAGGGCGACACCATTGATGTTCAGGCGGTTTACGAGACCAATGGTATGAATCCTGCAGACGCTGTTACTGTCTACAAGATCAAAGATGTGATCGATACATTCCCGTCTGAGATGCCCACCAAGACTAAGCGTGCTACGGTCAAAAACCTGATGACGACGCTTGGTTATGATGCGGCCGCGATTATCTCTGATGCGAAGCAGCGCAAGGAGCTTCTGCGGGCTGTCGGTAACGATAAGATGAATGCGTTGTTTGACGAGATGAAGAGCAACGACCAGCAGATCGAATCTATGAAGGAACAGATCGAAGCTTTGACGAATCGCAACGTTGAAGCTGGTGCGGCCATCGAAAAGATCACCAATACAGTTCAGGATGAACTTAAGATGATTTCTTCTATCGAGGAATTTATCGAAGAGGATAAGACGGAGCCCGCCGGGAAGGAGGTCGCCCAGTAATGTTTTCTTTCACGATTGCTGAGTTTACATTTCTCTGTGTTGGTTTCGCCTTTGTTGGCAGTTTAATTCTGTTTCCGTCATTCCGTCAGCAGCTCAAAGCTCTTGCCGGTGGTTTCTTGCAGGTCTTTGTGCAGGATACAGCCAAGACACCAGATGGTGCCCGCGCTATCTATGCTCAGAAGATCGATGAGATGACTGAGAAATACACAGATGCCTGCAATACTCTGCGCGACCTGACGGGTAAGCTCAAGACGATTCAGGATAATTACGCTGTCTGTCAGAAGCAGGCGAAGGGTTACGATGAACGTGCAAAGGCTGCTATGAGTCGCGGTGATGAAGAGTCTGCAACCACTTACGCTCGTCTTTTACAGGAAGAGCTCGATAAAGCCGAGAACCTATCTGCTCAGTTCCAAAAAATGAAACCAGCGGCAGAAGAGGTCAAGGCAATCAAGGAAAAGCTTGAAAATCAGTTGGCTGCTTTGAAGCGCGAAAGCAAGGATGTGGTAGCCGAATTGAAGGCGAACGAACAGGTGGCAGATGTATATTCTAATCTGGATCGTTTGCGTGCCTCCACTGGCACAGATAAAATGCTCAATGCTACTCGTGATGGTCTGCAGGAGAGTCGCGAAAAGGCAGCGGGCGCAAAAGTCCTGTATCAGACCAGTCGAGAAGGAAAGCTGGATAAGGCGGATGCAAACACGGCCGACTATAAAGTGAGTTCGTATCTGGATAGTCTTAAAAAGAGCAATCCAAACGTAACAACTTACAGCATTCCTGATCTGAATACCCTTACAAAGTCTTCTGGATTGAACACTCAGTCCAAGAAATAAAATCAAATAAATAGGAGAGAATAACATGTCTAAGTTCAAATTGACTAAGGCTGGCCGCGCTGTTGTTGGTGTGGTCCTTGCTGTGGCTGTCGCTATTGGTGTCGTTGGTGGCATCAAGGGTGGTGTGATTAAGTTCGACAAGAAAAAGCCAACTGCGTCTGATAAGCCTGCCACGAATGTCACCACGAATGCATCAACCGGCGACGACACAATCAATCTGTCTCTGGATGAGTGGGCGGGATGGTTGAGCTGTATCACGGCAAATGGCGGTCTCACCACTCAGCCCGGCTCTGTATTTGACCAGCTCGGCATCAAGGTAAATATCAATGTCATCAACGACGCTACTGAGTCCAGCAATGCACTGATCTCTGGTGATCTGCAGGCCGCTGGTTATACTACGAACCGTGTCGCATTCCTTTCTCAGAAGTTTACGGATGCCGGTAAGAATATCATCATGCCGGTGTTTACCAACTATAGCTATGGCGGCGACGGTATTATCGCTTCCACTCAGTTTGCGGATGTGAATTCGTGGGTCAATGCCAAGATCGGCGTTCCTGAATTCTCTGAGGCCGAAACCCTGGTCGCTTGGTTTGTCAATAATTCCAACCTGTCCGATGCGGATAAGGCAACCATTATGAACAACCTGATCATGTTCGGTACGGCAGATGATACTGCTAAAGCATACTTTGCTGGTCAGATCGATGTTGCTGCAACATGGGAGCCGTACCTGACTCAGGCTAAAACCTATACCAACAGCACCGTTGTTTTTGACACCAAGTCTTCTTCTTCTCTGGTCATGGACGGCATTGTATTTGATGCAGATTGGGCGGCAGCTCACGAAGATACTGTCAAGAAGTTTGTCAAGGGTATTCTGATGTCTTATGATCAGCCCATCAACTATGACGCAGCTCGTGAAGTATTCCCGATGTACTCCACTTCCAGTGATGCCGATATCGACGCTACTTATGCCAACGCAAAGATGGCTAGTTGGAAGGATAATTACAACATTCTGAACGATACCGCTCCCATGATCTATAACCAGATGTGCGATATCTGGGAGGCTCTGGGCGAATCTGTCAATCGCGACCTTGTGAATACGATTTTCGATACCACTTATATTGACGCTCTGAAAGGTGATTTCAAGTCTACTTCTGCGGCAAATGCTACCACTAAGGTGACTGTAAGTGACGAAATTCGCGCTAATATCACCCAGCAGGTCACTGATAATCTGGATTATGATTCTATGCTGAGTAAGACCGCCAATGTAACATTTGTCCCGGATTCTTCTGTGTTTACCGATCAGGCAAGCGCCGCCTCTGTCCTGAATGATTTTGTGAATATCGCTAAGACTCTGGATGGAACTATGATCGTTATCAATGGCAATATCAATGCAGATAACCAGACTGATGTTGGCAAGCAGCTCAGCGCAAATCGCGCTCAGACTGTTGCAAATTATCTGGCATCTCAGGGCATTGATCAGAATCGATTGATCATCACTGGCTCCGGTAATGCAAAGTATCAGGCTGATAAAGCTGCTGGCACTCTAAGCAGTGATGCAAGCGTGTATCAGTCTACGGACATCAGTTTCCTGCGTATTGAGAACTGAGGTGATTCAGATTGATCTGGATTGAAATCAGTAAAGCAATTTGGATTGTGGGCGGATTGATGCTGGCTTCTTTTGCAGCTGGCTATCTCTTCCATGGTCCAACCTTTAAAACCTAAAACCTTCGGCGGTGCTCAGGTAGCACTGGGTGCCGCCTTATATAATGTGCCATAGCCAAGTCGGTTAAGGCAAGGGACTTTGACTCCCTGATCGTGTGTTCAAATCACACTGGCACAACCAAAAAAAATCAGATAGGGAGGTTCACAGATGACTACTCCAGAACAACTTGAAATTGCACTTCGGGATTTTATTTATCAATGCGGAAAAAGATACGAAAACGAATTGGGCTGCGATGATTGTATCTACTGGAATTTTTGTACCCGATTCTATACTCCGCATTGTGATTGTCCTTATGAATGGACGATTTATGACAAAGTAAGCCCACTTCCGTCTTAATTTGAAAAGGAGTTTCCAGATGGCAGTTTATATGACAGGTGATATCCATGGCAACCCAAGTCGATTTTATGACCTGAAGAGTTTCTGTAAAGTGCATTCAGACGCAGAATGGTTTATCTGTCTGGGTGATGTTGGTTTGAATTACTACGGCGAGGATCACCCGCAGGAGATGTATATCAAGAATATTGCAGATGAAATTCCAGCAAAACTGTTCTGTATTCATGGCAATCACGAACGGCGACCTACCGAAGCCGATGGATACAAAGAGATCGATGTCACAGAGGGTGCGATCCAGGGCCCCATGATGTGGCACGCAGAACATCCCAATCAGTATTTTGCCATCGACGGCGCTGTATATACGATCGTTACACCCGACCGTGTGTTGACTGCACTTGTTTGCGGCGGTGCTTATTCGGTCGACAAGGATTATCGTCTGCGGCGCGGTTGGCATTGGTGGCCGGACGAACAGCCAAACGAACTCACGAAGGGGCTGGTACGGTTGATGGCAACGGAAAAACAAATCGATATTATGTTGACCCATACCTGCCCGCTGCGGTTCGAGCCAACTGAGCTTTTCATCTCTGGCATTGATCAGAGCACAGTAGACAAGTCAACAGAACAATTCTTTGATGAAATCTACTCCTTATTCCCGGCGTACCAAGAGCCGATGTGGTACTTTGGCCACTTCCATGGAAATAAATACACGGATGAATACGTGATGCTCTTTGATGACATCATGGAACTGAAGTGAATTTATAAATAGTAAATCGAAAGGGGAGTACAGATGCTGTATGGACGTGCGTCTCCTGATTTGATTCGATAGCATTTCGTCAAATTAGATAGGAGAAAACAATATGACTTGTAATTTTTGTGGTAAGACTCTGGACGCCTGCGATGAGACCAATCTTGGTAACCTGGAACTGCCTTTCTTCTACGGGAGCAAGCGTGATGGGGATTATATGAAGTTCTCTCTCTGCTCTGGCTGCTATGACAAGCTGGCAGATGAATTCATGTCCAGATGCAAACACGAACCCCTCGTTGTTCCCTTTGCCCCCAGGGTGCCGGAGTGGGAACATAAGACTACTGAAGAATCCGATTATTGATAACTGATTACATAGGAGGTACATATGGCAAGTAAGGAAAACAACGTCTACTCTCGCTTTAGCTTTTGCGGAAAGGTCACCGTTTCCAAAAAGGTCCCGTTCGTGAAGCGCGACACCTACGACAAGGGTGAGAAGATCAGCATTAACTTTGGTATCAAAGCCGGAAATAATCTTGGTTATGTCAAGCTGGAAGGCTTTAAGAACGACGAGATCAAGACCATGGATACTGACCGAAACAATATCGAGGTTGCGTGGAGTAATCGTCTGGACGAAGATGTGATCAAGACCGTTGCCAGCACAAAAAAGTTCACAGTGAACCTGGGCGAGCGCAAAGAGTTCATTACCGAGTGGGACATGATCGAGTATCTGGAGTCCGCTCTGGCCGGTTATGAGGACGATATTGTTGTCACAGGCAAGTTCGTTCTGCGTCCAGGCACCGGTAAATACAAGGATCAGGTTTATCGTGAGTATCAGATCCAGAACGTGTATATGCCTGGCGAGAAGGACGTTCCTCATCTGACTATGAATCTGGATCTGTATTACGACAAGGATAGCATGGATACAACCACTCTGAAGGATGACGGCAAGATTATGATGCATTGTTACACCCCGATGTGGTCTAAGGCAGATGGCGTACAGAAGATGTTCCAGATCGACACCGTGTTCAATACCGCTGTTTTTGATATGGATAAGCCGAAGCATAAGGCAATCTACGATTACAAGATGCGCTATCTGGAAACCAAGTCTCGCAATCCTGTCCATATGAACTGGCAGATCGCAGTCGTCAATGGCGCTGAAGAGGTTCCGTTTACTATGGACAGCCTGACTGAACAGCAGCGGGAACAGGTCGAACTCGGCATCTCTAAGATGGAAGATTTCAAGCCGCGTGGGAATATCCTCGGTGATCGGGAAAAGGAGCTGCGTCTGGTAAAGCCTATCCTGACTGGTGAATTTGAGGAGTGCAAGACTGCAGCTGATTCTGGTTACACTGCTCGTGAGTTCGAGGATGAGATCTGGACCCCGGCGGTTGATGAAAGCGTGGACGACATGATGAAGGGCGGTTCCAAGGCTAAGACCAAGGCAAAAGCTGCTCCTGCAGTCGAGGCTCCGGCAGACGACGAGGACGATATCGACACCATGTTTTGATTCTGTCGATTTACCATGGAATGAAAATTAAAAAGGAGAATACATAATGGGTTTTAAAATCAATCGTATTAAGGCAGACCTTGGCAGCTATCCTCATTATATGCTGCTCGGAATTCGCAAGATCGGCAAAACCACCTTTATTCGTGACCTGATCAAAGAGAAGTATGGTGATGCAACCAAGGGCCTACTGATTTCTTGCGGTGCTGAAAATGGTTACCACGCTCTGGATGATCTGCAGGTTGAAGAAGCGAAGGTTTTCAATCAGGACTACGACGAAGAGACCGACAGCCGTGGTTTCATTCAGATTGTTGATGATATCGTCGAGAACAATAAGGACTACGGTATTAAGCTGGTTGCAATCGATACCTTGGATTGTCTGTATGATATCGCTGCACAGGAGGCCATTCGGTTGTCTCGTAAAGAGACCGGTAAGCCGTGCAAGAGCATAAATGATGCATTTGGAGGTTACGGTCGGGGACTTGACCGTGTGATTGCACTGATTCAAGAGCAGATCACTCGTCTGGAAGATGCCGGTATCGCCGTGTTTATCTTGTCTCACGTCAAGGAAAAGACTCGTACTGATATGGTCACTGGTGAAGAGTATCAGGTTTGGACCAATAACCTGATGGATAAGGTGTATGGTGCTATTGCTGACACCGCCCAGATGGTTATGATGGCGGTCTTTGATCGTGAAATCAAGGATAAGAAGGTTACTGGAGAAAATCGTGTCCTGTATCTGCGTGCTACTGCAAGTCTGGATGCTGGTTCCCGTTTCCATGGTCTGCCTGAAAAAGTTCCTTTCACCCCAAAGGCTTTTGTCGAAGCGTTTGAAGAGGGCGTTAAGAACTCTGCCACTATGAAGCCGATGACTGACGCTGATATGGCTGCCCGTCAGAAGGAAGAGGCCGCACAGCAGGAAAAGACGGCAGAAATCGCTCGTCGTAAGGATGCAGAAAATCGTGCTGCAGCTCAGGCTGAAGAGGACGAGCCTCACCGTGCCGAGTGGATCAGTGCTATCCAGGATCGCTTTGGCAACGCTTCCGCAGATGTCAAGGCTCAGATCAAGGCAATTCGTGATGAAGTCGGTCTTAAGTTCTCTGATCCGGAATTTCCTATTGACGCATTAAAACGCGTTTATTCTTTGGTCTAACCATTCACACTTTATATGGTTATTCTGAAGTAAATACGCAGGGCGGGATGGTGGGTATGTTGAGGTAGGAAATATGGCAAAGGAACCTACAGTTAAATGTATGGCTACCGGGGTGCAAGGCCCCAGGAGTCAATTTTATAAAGCGCCAAACAATCGCTACTTTCAATCGGAAGCGGTTTATCAGGCGTGGTTGGCCGGGCGGCGCAGGGAAAAGGCGAAAAAGAATAAGACCGCTCCTCAAAAGAAGCCAGGCCGCACGATGGAATCTTATAAGAAGCTGTGCAGTACGATCGCGGATTTTATTGGATATGACCCAGAAAATGGTCAGCCAATGCCAACGATCGTATTTCGCCGGCTAAAGGAACTGGATTTCTACTCGGATGAAATTATTCAGCAAACCATGGATGAAAACGAAAAGTCGATTCGGTGGGCAATGCAGAATAAAAAGTTCGAGGACGACGCAGGGAAGTGCAGCTATCTGATGGCGATCATTCGCAATAACATCGGCGCTGTTTACCGGCGTGAAAAAGATAAGGCAGAAAAGACTGTCAAAAATAATGCGGAACCAAATCTTGACACAATGATCGACCTGTCAATGATCGGTACTGCACACAAAGGAAAAGATGTTAGCAGCTTGCTAGGAGGTGACGATTTATGGATTTAACCAAGGCGATTGAAAAGATCGAAGCAAATCGTGTACAGGCCGAAGCAAGCTTTGTTTTTTGTCTGTGGAAAGATCCCCAGCGATACGACGATTACAAAAACATCAACGAAGGAACAGATAAAACCCTGATCTGTGAAGAACAGGTCTTCTATTTCATGGTCGGTCGCGGCATTCGTCGGCAGGGTTTTTCTAATATCGATAATATCACTCTCGATACATATCTGGCGGACAAACCCACACTCCGTCGGCACTACGAAGAGCTGAACGGCTGGCGTGCTTGTAAGGCGATGATGGATCTGGTCGATCCAGAAAATACGGACAGCTATTATAACCAAATCGCCAAAATGAATACGCTTAAAATCTTAGCCACCAAGTATGATGAGCTGCTCAGTCACCCAGAACGCTTTGATGATGCTACGAACGAAGATGTGTATAACACTTTCGAGCTGCTCAATAACAGCGTGGCGCTGACAACCGGCAACGATTCAAAGATCGAAAATCTTGTTGTTGATGAAAAATACATCCAGCAGTGCAATGCCGGCATGGATCAGGGAATCAGTTATGCAGCTGGAGCACCTCTATTGAATTATCTGACACTTGGAGCTCCTGTTGGGGATATGTATTTGTTTGCTGGCCACAGCGGCACAGGAAAATCAAGTTTTATCTTTGAAAATATGGTTCTCCCATTTGCAGAAGGCGGCACAGGCGTTGCGATTATTTCAAACGAGATGCAGAGCAAGGCATATAAAAATATGTTACTGGTTCACATCCTCACGAAAGAATTGGACTACTGGAAAATCACCCGTAAAAAGCTCAGTCTTGGCCATTTTAATGAAGAAGAATTGGAGATGCTTCGTAAAGCAGCAGCTATTACAAAAGAAAAGTATTCCAATATTCGCTTTGTAAAAATGTTCGAAAACGACACTTCTAAGGTGCTTCAGTACATCAAGCGTCTTGCAAGATCCGGTACAAAGGCAATCATCTATGACACCATGAAATCGGATGACGGTATTGACGATAAGATGTGGCAGGCATTGTTGATGAACAGCCGTCGCATTTTTAATACCGTTTCAAAAGAACAGGTCGCTATGATCTGTACTTTCCAGTTGGCATTACATACTACGAATCAGCGTTGGCTTGACGCAACTTGTCTGTCAAACTCAAAACAGATAAAAGAAGTGGTGGCTCAAGCTGTCTTTGCCAGGGCATGTTGGCAGGACGAATATACCGGTGAGAAATTTGATTGCAATCCCTATCGGCGGAATAAGGATAATCCAAAAATCAAAGAGCCATTCATCATGGATAAAGACAAAAAATATATGGTTCTTTTTCTGAATAAAACTCGTTCTGATGAAGATGGTCAAACTCTTCTTTATCAGTGGGATTCAGCTTGGAACCGTTGGATCGAAATTGGCTTCTGTACCATTGTGAATGACCATGGCCAATATGACCGCAGATAAATAAGAAGGGAGGCTTCGATATGAATGGATGTCAATGTATTAACGTCTAAGCTTGAAAATCAGCCAGACAAAATCATTCAGATCCTTGAAGCGCTTGGCTTTGAAAATATCAAGTTCAATCCTCTCAAAAATAATCTGCGGTTCGCTCGGGAAGAACAGCGAAATCCAACCAGTTGTATGCTCGATTGCGGCACGCTTCGATTCTTTGTTTTCTCTACAAACCAAAAGGGGAATCTTTTTAGTCTGATTATGGATGTCAAAAGATGTTCGTTTCCAGACTCTTTGAAATTCGCTGCACAAAAGGCTGGCATCTCAGAAGAAGAAGTCAACATCAAAACGCATTGGCCGTTCGGTGGATTCTTTTTAAAACTGATGCCTGATTATGAAGAAGAGATGGAAGATTTGAAAACGTACCCGGAGGAGACTCTGGAACCGTATGCTAACAAATACAATCTCCGCTTCATCAAAGATGGTATCAGCCTGGATACTCAGCAAAAATTCGGTGTCGGTTATGATGTGGAAACAAATCGAATCACGATCCCAGAACGTGCAACTGATGGTTCTTTGGTCGGCATTATGGGCCGCGCCAATTACGAGTGTGAACACGATAAACGCTGGTATCCATTGATCGCTTGTCCACGCAGTAAAACACTATTTGGATACGCCGAGAATTATCATCGGATTCAGGAAACAGGGAATATCGTTCTGTTTGAATCTGAAAAGGCAGTCCAGCAGTGCGATTCGTTTGGCTGCAACATTGCCCTTGCAACGTGCGGCTGTCATGTATCAGATACGCAAACCAAATACATCAAACGAATGCTGCCAAAGAAAATCATTCTAGCTTACGATGAAGGGCTTGAAGAAGAGCACCTGGTCAACGAATGTAAAAAACTTATCGTGAACAATCCGATCTTAAAAACAAAGGTTGGATACATTTGGCCTAACGGGTTGATTCAGGGGGGCTCCAAAATGAATATCGCTGATCTTGGTAAAGATGTTTACAAAGAGGGCGTAACAAAATATGTGAAATGGGTAGAGGAGTGATGTAAATGGGACAAAGAGTAATAGCCCCTGAGCTACAGGCACTGTATGACAAAGGGGCGCAGGTGTACAGCTATTCAAAGCTGAGTACGATCCACGATTGTCCATATAATGCATATCTGACTTATATCAAGCCGCGAGATCAATGTGCCAATGTGTACTCATCTCTTGGTACTGTGGTTCACGATACGCTGGAAGGAATCGTTGAAGGAAAGAATACAGAAGCAGATATCGGTCCTGCCATTGAAAACGGTTTGGACGAACTCGATATGCTTGGGATTGATTTTCCTAAAACGAGAGATGGCGGCAATGGCATCCGCGATAAATGGATCTCAAACATGCGTTGTATGGCTCGTGATTGGGTTAGTCCAAAAGGCGAGTATGAAATCGAGAAGTTGCTTATTCTGAAGCTTCGTGACGATCGCTATCTTCAAGGTTATGCGGATTTGATTCGTGTCCTTCCAGACGGACGGCTGCAGGTGTTGGATATCAAGACTTCCAGTCAGTTTAAGGATGAAGACCTGCTTCACTATGGTCGTCAGCTGGTCGCGTACACTCTGGCGCTTGAACAGGCTGGGTTCAAAACGGCCGTTCCTTGTTGGATCATGGTGAAATACTGCAAGATTACATACGAAACCGGATTCGGAAAACGTGCAAAACCAGCAGAAAAGGTGCTTGATCGATGCAAAGTGGGCTACACACTGCGGTCAACGGTTCGTTCCAAAATGAAAGCCGCCGGGTATGACAGTGAACAGATCGAAATTGTTACCCAGGCATTTATCGAATCGAACGATATCAATGATCTGCCGGAAGATATTCGCTGCCAGTTCAAATTAACTACATATGTCAGACCGTATCCTGTCACCGATGAACTGCGCAAAGAATGTATCGATTACATAAACGAAACAGCGGACGAGTTCGAGGAGCGGAAATGCAGTGGCGAATGGCCTGCACGAGAGATCGAAGAGAAAAATGGCAGCCCCAATTTCTTTTGTACCAATCTCTGCGGTCATCGCAAAACATGTGAACCGCTTCGGGATTGCATCAACAAGCGACCGTTTTATGCGGCAAAAGACCCAAGCGTGGTCGGTATAGATGATTTGTTTTAAGGAGGATTCATGGAGCAAAACTATGTTGTATACCATTTGCACGACGATAAGGGTTCGCTCCTTGATTCTTGTACAAAATGGGAAGACTATGTTGATCTCGCTGCTTCTTACGGGATGAAAGCGATTGCTTCTACCAACCATGGTTACAACCTTAACTGGACTGAAAAGAAACAGTACGCAGAAAAGAAGGGGTTGAAGTTTATCGTTGGTTGCGAGGTGTATCTTACTTCTGAGATATATCACTATCCAGAGATTCCAGACGAGGTTTATGAATCTTATCAGGGATGGGACCCGCAGGAAGCACAAGAGGAAATCGGTAAAATGATGGATGCTGAACGCTATAAAGTTCGCGACAACTTCCATACGATTCTTCTTTGCAAAAATGCTCGTGGTGTTCTGGAGCTAAACAAAATAATGGGCACATCTTATGATGCTGATCACAAGTATTATAAGCCGCGCATCACTTTTGAAGAGTTCTTTGGTCTGTCTGATAACATCATCAAAATCTCTGCCTGTCTGGCAAGTCCACTTCGTAAATACACGTCAGAATGTGATGGATTTCGTCAGGAAGTCTATGACAAACTATGCGAAACTTATGACTATTATGAGATTCAGTATCACGATTGTGACGATCAAAAGGAATATAACCAGTATCTCTGGGAACTTTCTAAGAAATATCACAAGCCATTGATTGCTGCAACTGACACCCACAGTCTGAATGCGTATAAAGCAGAGTGCCGCAAGATCCTTATGATGGGTAAGGGAATCGAGTTCACTGGCGAGGACGAATTTGATTTAACCTTCAAATCTTACAATGAACTGGTTGATGCGTTCACTGTGCAAGATGCGCTCCCTCGTGAAGTCTGGATGGAGGCAATCGAGAATACGAATCGGATGGCCGATAGTGTTAATGATTTCACTCTGAGCACAAAGGCGCGGTATCCCATTTTGACCGGAACCGCTGAATCAGATGCCATGGTTTATATCAAACGAACCCATGATATGCTGAACGACAAAATTCGTCGCGGTATCATTCCTGAACATGAAGTCGCACAGTTTAGGGCAGATGTTGAAGAGGAACTTACAGTCTTTAAGAAAACCAACATGCTGGGCTTTATGCTTTCTATGAGCGACCTGATGATTTGGGGCAAAAATGACGGCATTCCGTTCGGACCAAGTCGTGGTTCTGTTGCAGGTTCTCGGTGTGCATTCGTCACAGACATTATCGATGTTGACCCGGCTCGCTGGAATCTGGTGTTCTCGCGCTTCTGTAATGAAAACCGTGTTGAGATTGGTGATATTGATATCGATGTGCCGGATGCTTATCGCCCCATGATTTACAACCACATCTTTGAATCGTTCGGCCGCGAGAAATGTGCATACGTTCTGGCTATGGGTACTCTGGCAGGGAAAGCGACAATCGACGAGATTGGACGAGCCCTTGCTAAAGTCTGGAAGCGAGAAAACCCAGATGTAGATGAATCCAAGAATCCTTATTCCCTTGATCGAATCGCAAAAGTGAAAAAGGAATACGATGTCAGCGCTGAAAAGTGCCGTGCGGATCATCCTGATATCTTCTACTATTTCGATGGATTGCAGGGAACAATCGTGTCACTGTCTCACCATCCGGCTGGTGTCATCATCGCTCCAATCGACCTTTATAAAAGGTATGGTGTCTTCCAAGATAAAGACGGTCTGCCTATTCTGTGTCTTGACATGGAAGCATCTCATGCAGTTGGTCTGGCAAAGTACGATATCCTCGGTCTTGATACAGTGTCTGTTATTGATAAGACCTGTAAGCTGGCTGACATTCCGTACCCGCACACTTGGGAAATGGATTTCGATGACCAGGCAGTTTGGGCAGATATGAAAACGTCTCCGGTTGGCATTTTCCAGTTCGTTGAAGACTTCGCTTTTGATTCGCTCAAAAAATACGATGTTCACAGCATCGCAGATTTGAGCTTGGTCACGGCAGCCATTCGACCCGGCGGCGCTTCTTACAGAGACAAGCTCTTCCGGCATGAAGCAAATCACAATCCATCACCTGAAATCGACGAACTGTTAAAAGATAGCTTAGGTTGGCTAGTCTTTCAGGAACAGACTATTGCATTCCTCCAACAGTTCTGTGATATGAGCGGCGGTGATGCAGATAGTATTCGTCGTGCAATCGGTCATAAGAACAAAGCGGAGTTGGATGCGGCAATGCCTCGTATCCTGAACGGCTATTGTAATCACTCAACGAAGCCAAGAGAAACAGCTGAGACAGAAGCAAAAGAATTCTTGCAGGTTATCGAGAATTCGGCCTCTTATCAGTTTGGTTTGAACCATGCTACCGGGTACTCGATCCTTACATATTATTGTGCGTATTATCGCTATTACTACACTCACGAATTTGTAACGGCACTTCTGAACACTGCGGACACGCAAGAAAAAATCGTCAATGCGACCAAGCTTGCGAACGAACGTGGCATCCAGATCATGCCAATCAAGTTTCGCCATTCCCGGGATGAATATGTCTACGATAAGACAGATAAGAAAATCTATCAGGGAATGGAGTCTATCAAGTACCTGAACAAGCGGCTTAGTCGGGAGTTTTATAAGCTCCGCAACCATAAATTCGATTCTTTCATTGACTTGTTGTTGATGAACCAGAAAAGAAAAATTGCGGACAGTCGGCAGTTAGGGATTCTAATTGAGCTTGATTTCTTTTCTGAATTCGGCAATCCAAATCAGTTGTTGGAACAGGTTGATATCTTCAATAACTTCCTTGATGCAAAACAGCTCAATAAGGACGAGATGGACAAGCTTCTGTCTCACGACATCATGGCCAAACTGTGTGAGAAAGAGACTGAAAAGAAATATGTTAACGTAGACTGGATGAAAATTGTTCGGCTGCTCTGCGAAAAGACAGATACCGTAAAGACTCCTATTACTGACAGAATAAAGTATGAGGGTGACAACCTTGGCTACATCCAGCTTACAATGCCGAAGCTCAAAGATTCTTACATCTACGTCTTGGATATTGATGGTAAGTTCGCCAATAAAACGGTAAGCGCCTACGTCCTCAAAACCGGTCAACAGCGGCGTCTTAAGGTGAAAGCCCGTACTCTGGAAGCTGCTCCAATCGAGAAAGGTGACATCCTCCGCATCGATGAAGAGTGGGATGAAGGCCGCTGGTCAAAGGACGAGCAGGGCCAGTGGGTTCAATCCAAGACCAACAAAGAAACGATTCTTCGCAAATACGTACACGTCAGATGAGAGGAGGTGACAAAGTGACATATAACGAAATCACTCAGATCCTCAAGTCTATGGTGATTATTGTGGATGACCGCGAAAAGGATACTCCACTTCTGCATCAGCGGCTCTCATCTTTCCCGTGTGCTTATATGCGTAAGCGGCTGGATTTCGGTGACTATAGTGCTGAAGTAACACTGCCCAATGGCGAAAAATTCTCGTTGGCAGATAAGGTGACCATTGAGAGAAAAAATTCCATAGATGAAATCTGCGGCAACTTCACAACGAATCGAATTCGGTTCGCTAAAGAGTTCGACAGAGCGGCAGCAGCCGGAGCAAAAACTTACATACTGATTGAAAACGGTTCATGGGAAAAGATCAATCGCGGTGCATATCGCAGTAAGATGACACCTGCTTCATTGCTGGGCAGTCTCACCACATGGCTTGCTCGATATAACAGTCAGATCATTTTTTGTGAGCCAGATACCACATCATGGCTGATCCATGCGTTTCTTCTCCACGAAATGCGTGAAGCGCTGACCCATTATGAACTACCGCAAAAACCCAAGAGAACAAGAAAGGGGACTGAAGATGACATCATCACTTGATTTTGAAGGCGAGCTGATTCTGGACGGTGTGCTGCTGGATAAGCTGGAAACACTGACAAAAAAGCTTCAGAAGGCCACAAAAAAGACCGATAAGGCAACAGTCTTGTTGGATGCAAAAAACGAGATCGGTGAGAATTCGTTATTTTTCTTCCTTGATTTCATTCTCGATCCACAGATCACAACAGGAATCTCTAAGGCGAAGATTAACAAGAAAGTGCGAATCGTGGATAAATTTCCACACACTTTCCAAGATATCTGCTTATTCCTGGCGGAGTGCAACACCGGCTCTGACATGGCTTTGTCAATGGCAGCCAGTTATATCTACTGGAATGCTTCACATAAAGATTTTCTGATTCGAGTGTTCACCAAGAATTTGCCTCTTGGTGTTGAAGCTGCTACGGTCAATAAGATTTTTGGCAAAGTGGTAATTCCGGTCTGGGAAGTCCAGCAGGGATATCCTATCGATAAAGTCAAACTCAAGCCGGGCACCTGGTTCAGTCTCAGCCGCAAGATGAATGGCAACCGGGGCACCTTCTACCGTGGCAAGTTCATTTCTCGTCAGGGACAAGAGTTTACCGGCCTCGACCATATTAAGGACGACATCATCAAAGAGCTTGGTGATGAATCGCTGATTGATGAATATGTCTACGATGGCGAGCTAGTATACCGTAATAGCAGAGGGCTATCAGACGGCGAGGCATTTCGGGTTGGCACTGGTATGTTGAACTCGGATGGAGATAAAAGCCAGATCAAGTTCGTTGTGTTTGATTTGATTCCTACTGATGAGTTTGAGAACGGCAGAGGCAGCCTTCCTTATGAAGATGGTTCTTTTGTTACGCCATATAAACTCCGTCGTAAATGGCTTGAAGATTTAGCAGTTACGATCGAGCAGAAAGGGCTCAAAAATATCCAGGTCGTGCCGATGGTCTACGAAGGTACTGATCAAAGTGTGATTCCTCAGTGGCTCGATTATGCAGTCAAACATGATTGGGAAGGGCTCATGCTTAATACATCGGTTCCTTATAAGCGGGCGCGTCACACAGGCTGTCTTAAAATCAAGCGTTTTTATACTGTTGATCTTCGTGTCACTGCAATTGAAGAGGGTCAGAACCGTCTGGCTGGTACGATGGGCGCTTTGGTTGTTGACTACAAGGGCAACGAGCTTCGTGTTGGTTCCGGTTTTGATGATGCTACGAGAGCTACCGTGTGGGCGAATCAGTGTGATTACATCGGACGTATCATCGAATTAAAGTACAAAGAGGTCACAATGGATAAAAAGACCGGCCTTGAGTCCCTGCAATTCCCGACTTTTGTGCGATTCCGTGATGATAAGAACGAAGCAAGCTACGGCTAAGGAGAAAGTTATGAATCTTTCTAAGAAGTCCATTAAGCACATTCTTCGGATTTTGGACAACAAATGTATCGAGGTTCCTACAAAGACATCCGCTTATAGCAGCGGTGGACGTAGAATTTTGACTCGTGATTTTGAGCCAAAGAAGTCACACGGAATGAATGGCTGGCAACGAATCGTCTATGTACCGTCCGAAGGATATTTCTACGGAATTTATAACGGAAAATCGGAAGAAGATTGGGATATTCCAGACATCTTGTCTCCTGCACAGCTTGCTGATTTGTGAGGTGTCTTATGGTTGATTTCAGTAAATTAGCCATCCCAAAGAAAGAACGACTTGAAGTTCAACTTACCGATGGCACAGAAGAACACAATATCAACTACGTCATCACGTCTCTGGCTACAATCAAAGGCGATAAGATCTATAAAAACTTCCGTCTATATTCTGTGGCCGATGATGGCCAATTGACTCAGCTGGAAAAACGAGATGGCGACCCATATTTCGATGTTTTGAAAGGAACGGTGTATGAACAATGAGAAGTGGCTTTTTGAAAGGTATCGACAAGCATTACGAGAAATTACAATCGCCCAAAATCATTTTGAGTTTTGCGAGCCTGATTATATCGATTGCGCAATTGATGATCTCGTTCACGCTGAGAAAACTTTCGACCGAATCTTAAAGGAGATTCGCAATGAAAAATTGGACACGTCGATATCTAAGACTTAATTATCAAGATGAATCTCTCTGTTGGCGGCTTCGCTATGGAGAACGCTTCGAAATCGTCGCAGAACTGGATGAATTTTATTTCCTCTGGGCACATGGCACGATGATTGCATTCCCAAAGTATGGCAAGTACGTATATGACATTGAAACAGAGATCGTAAATACCGAATAAGGAGGGAGGTGAGGTCCCATGCGAGGGATCAATCAAAGAGAGCTTGGCCGCAAAGAACGCGCCACAGCAGAATGCGAGCGTCAGATTCGGCGCTACGGATATGAATGTGGTGAGGTTATTACATATAAATTGTCGCCCGAACAAATGAAACAGGTTTTGACAGGCAGAAAAACAGTGGATGATTTTATCAAGGAGGGGCAATAAATGAAAGTTGAATTGATTTCGTATTCACAGCCGGTAAAGAAGGATGCAGACAAGAATCCGCTCAGTATCGCAGAGCTGGCAGCAAGTGTCTGTTACGATTCGCAGCCGACCGAGACTTATCGAATCGCAAAGGGATGTAAGGCGACCGGGCACACCTCGGTGCTTGAACACATCAGCTTTACGTTCCATGTCACCGGTGTCAGTCGGGCGCTTCTGGCGCAGTTGAGTCGCCATCGGCATATCAGTCTGAGTGTTCGCAGCCAGCGCTATTGTGATGAAAGCGTTATGCAGTATGTCAATCCATTCAGTGGGGAAGACGCGGATGTATTTGATGGTATGATGGCAGATATCGCCAACGACTATCGCATCTTGAAAGAGTATCACAGTGCTGCCAATGAAGACGCTCGTGCTGTTCTGCCGAATGCCTGCTGTACTGAGCTTTATGTTACCATTAACGCACGGTCACTGATTGAAATGAGCCACCTGCGGCTCTGCACTCGTGCCCAGCGTGAGATCCGGGGACTGTTTATGGCAATCAAATTCCAGGTTGCTCAGGTTTGCCCCGAACTCGCCGCATGGATGGTTCCGTCCTGTGAAGCGAATCCTAAGTATCCGTTCTGTCCCGAGGGAAGCCGCTGCTGTGGCCGCCACCCGAAGCTGGCAGATGTTTATAAAACTATCGAGAAGTAAGGAGCGTACATATGAATAAGAAATCTGTTATGGATATCAATAATTGCGATATTCTGAATGAAAATGGTGTCCTACGTCTTGTCTACAATTTTAACAAATACACTCCTCCTATGATCATGGTTAGGGCAAAATCTTACCATGAGTTCAATAAAAGTGGTATGTTTCTGTTTGGTGCAAAAACATGGGCCACTTATATTGTACAGCTGAATATTGACGAGGAAGAACCCATTCTGCGCGGTCTATTGGCCGATATTTATCAGAATTATCACGACCTGTATGAGGAAGTCTTCCATGGAGCTGCTGAGGATGACGATACCCCGGATTGTGACTGTGAAGATTGCTGCGACGATGATGGTATTATTGATTATCTGACTCTTACCGATACTGGCCGTATGAGTGAAAAGGGGCACCATATTGGCCGCTTTGACTTCGACAACCTTGCAAAGCTTGATACTGACACTCTTCATATCTTGGCGAAGGTTTGTGATATCAAAAATTCTGAAGCTATGACTCGTGGAATCCTGCTTTTGAATTTACACAATCAGGACATCGATATTGACGATCATTGTTACTGTGACGATGACACAGACGACGATGAGGACAATATCAACGAGTGTGATGGCGACTGTGATAACTGCGAGTTCGTAGAGTTGGATGATCGTGATGAAGAGAATGACGAAAGCTGTGCCTGTGAGGAAGATGAACATCCTGACTGGCCGCACCCGATTAAAGATGATACCAATACACAGCCTGAAGCGCAGCAGTATGAGTATGTGAATGGTCCCGCTCATTATCATGGGACCGAGTGTATCGAGAATATGCGTAAGCTGTTTGGCGACGAGGCAGTTCGCTGGTTCTGTATTTGCAATGCCTACAAGTATCGCTTCCGTGATGGTTCTAAGCCCGGAGTGGCTGCAGAGCAGGACGAGGATAAGGCTCGTTGGTACGAAGATTATGCTGTGAAAATGATGGGCGAGCAGCGTTATTATTGATAAGGAGGCGATGGAATATGGAGTATGTAATCAAACGTAATGGCGTAAAAGCTCCGTTTGACAAGTCTAAGGTCGTGAATGCAATCGAAAAGGCGATGACCACCACTCCAGGCGGTATTGATTCTCGTGTATCGAATGCAATTGCGGATCATATCGCTGAGATGCCGGACACTCTTTCTGTTGAGCAGATCCAGGATATCGTCATTGAGCAGCTGAAAGCAAGTCCTTTTGCTGATGTAGCTGAATCTTATAGCCACTGGCGAAAGCTCCGTCAGGAAATTCGCGACAAGGAAAAGACGAATGCCAGTATTCTTGAAATCATCGACGCTAAGAATGATGCGATCAATCAAGAGAACAGTAATAAGAACCCCACCGTGAACAGCGTTCAGCGCGACTATATGGCCGGTGAGGTATCAAAGGATCTAACCGCTCGTCTTCTGCTGGACCCTGAGATCGTTAAGGCACATGAAGATGGTTTGATTCACTTCCATGATGCAGACTACTTTGCTCAGCACATGCATAACTGCTTTAAGAGCAATACTCGCTTTGTGACCGACAGTGGCGTAAAAGAATTTCGAGATTTCAATGACGGTGAAACAGTAAAAGTTGTCGGTTCTGATGGCAAATGGCACACCGCTACCGTAAAAAGGTATGGAAAACAAAAAATGCAAGACGTTATGCTTCAGGCAGGTCGGTCTGTTAAACATATCTTCTGCACGGCAAACCACAGATGGTTGCTGAATGATGGTTCTGTAACCACTGAATTAAAAGAAGGAATGACATTAGCCATGCTTCCTGAGCTTTCTAAGTATGAAATGGAATCAAAAGCAGATTATCAGGCATGGGCTACAGGATTTGCAATTGGAGATGGTCTTGATAAGAAAAATGACTATACTACAGTTCGTCTATGTGGAAACAAAATTAGATACGCAGACAATTTTGTAAAAGCCGGAGACACCGTTACATATCCAGAATCTTATCATGGTGATGCCTATGTTTTACACAAGGGCGCATTTAAACAAAATTTCCTGAACGCAAAAGCGTGGCGGTTCTTAGATACAAAAGGGAAGCAACACCTATTTGAAGGGTTTTATGCTGCAGATGGTGCAGTAAAAGCCAATAAAGTTGCTACTTCTGATGATCGTGTGGCGGAAATGATTCGTGATATTTCTTCTGTTGCAGGATTTTATGTATCAAGCGAATCAGAAGTCGTTCGTGATACGAACTTTAAGAAAGAGGCACGATTGATTGAGTTCCGCTTCAGAAAGTATCAAATTGCGAATAATTTGTGGTCTGTGAAAAAGATTACGCCGTATCGACCTGAAATTGAATATGATGCTTGGTGTGTTGAAGAACCTGAAACTCATTCCTTTACGCTGGATGGCGGTATTGTAACAGGCAACTGCGATTTGGTCAACTTGGAGGATATGCTGCAGAACGGCACTGTTATTTCTGGTACTGGCATTGATAAACCACACAGCTTTTCTACCGCCTGCAACATTGCCACCCAGATCATTGCGCAGGTGGCATCCAACCAGTACGGCGGACAGAGCATTACGCTGTCTCATCTGGCTCCCTTTGTGGATGTCTCCCGCAAGAAGATTACAGCAGAAGTTCATAACGAATTCTATGAGATGCTTCAGAATGACGATATCGAAAAAATGCCATCACAGGAAGCTATTGACCGTATTGTAAATCGTCGTCTAAGAGCTGAGATTTCTCGTGGTGTCCAGACCATCCAGTATCAGGTTATCACTCTTATGACCACCAACGGTCAGGCCCCTTTTATCACTGTGTTTATGTATCTGGACGAGGTTCCTGCCGGTCAGACTCGTGATGACTTAGCTGTCATTATCGAAGAGATGTTAAAACAGCGTATCAAAGGTGTCAAAAATGAAGTTGGTGTGTATGTTACTCCTGCATTCCCGAAGCTGATTTATGTTCTTGATGAGGATAATATCCATCCGGATTCTAAATATTATCACTTGACTGAGTTGGCAGCACAGTGTACCGCAAAACGTATGGTTCCTGATTATATCTCTGCAAAGGTTATGAAAGAGCTCAAAGGCGGTGTGTGGACAAGTATGGGGTGCAGGAGCTTCCTTACTCCTGACCGAACTACTGAGAATGTGGCGAATGCAGGGAACTGGGTCAAGGGTCAGAAATACTATGGCCGCTTCAATCAGGGTGTTGTCACCATCAATCTGGTGGATGTAGCATGTAGCTCTGGTAGAGATATGAACGCATTCTGGAAAATCTTTGATGAACGTCTTGATCTTTGTCATCGTGCATTGCAGGCTCGTCATAAGCGGTTGCTCGGCACTATTTCTGATATGAGTCCTATTCATTGGCAGCATGGCGCACTGGCACGCCTGAAGAAGGGCGAGAAGATCGACAAGTTGCTCTTTGGCGGCTACTCCACCATCAGCCTGGGCTACGCTGGTCTGTATGAGTGTGTGAAGTATATAACCGGCAAGAGTCACACCGATCCTGAAGCAAAACCGTTCGCGCTGTCTATCATGCAGTATATGAATGATAAGTGCACAGAATGGAAAGAAGCAGAAAACATTGATTACTCTCTGTACGGCACTCCGTTGGAGTCTACTACATATAAGTTCGCCAAGTGCCTGCAAAAGCGATTCGGCATTATTCCTGATGTCACAGACCACGACTATATCACCAACAGCTATCACGTAAACGTTCGTGAGCATATTGATGCTTTTACTAAGCTCAAGTTTGAGAGCGAGTTCCAGAAGCTATCCCCGGGCGGTGCTATCAGCTATGTGGAAGTGCCCAATATGCAGCACAACATTCCGGCAGTTCTCAGTGTAATGAAGTTCATCTACGATAATATTATGTATGCCGAGCTGAACACCAAGTCCGATTACTGTCAGTGCTGTGGCTACGACGGCGAGATCAAAATTGTTGAGGATAACGGCAAGCTGGTATGGGAGTGTCCAAATTGTGGTAACCGTGACCAGAGTAAGATGAATGTTGCACGGCGTACCTGCGGTTACATTGGAAGCAATTTCTGGAATCAGGGACGTACTCAGGAAATCAGAGATAGAGTTGTTCATCTTAGCGACAATTAAAGAGTTGGGTATGAGTAAAAATTCAGAAAACAACAATCAACAAGCCGCATAATCGCGTGATTCGTTGATAATTAAAGGAAAGGCAGGTGATATCGCATGAATGATATTGCAAAATTCATTTCAGGTTTTCTTGGTTTTATTCTGTCGTGGTTCATTACGACTGTTGTGTTATATGGCGGTTGGAAGCTGCTTGGGCCAGATTTTAATCTATGGGCAGCAACTGGTATTTGGCTGGGGCTGCTTATCTTTGGCAGATTTGCGAACAGTAAGAAGCAGTAAATAAAATGAACAGGGTGGGTGTGGTGGCATGAAAGGATGTGAAACAAGTGAACTATATTAAGATAACAACACCAGATATCGCAAACGGAATCGGCTGCAGGGTCACACTCTGGTGCTCAGGTTGTTCCCATAGTTGCCACGGCTGCCATAATCCTCAGACGTGGGATGCGGCCGCCGGTAATCCATTCATCGAAGACACCATGCAAGAGTTGCTTGATCTGCTTCGTCCCGATTATATTCAAGGCTTGACATTCAGCGGGGGAGACCCTCTGTTCGTTCAGAACCGGCTTATCGTTGGCTATATCTGTGAGCGTGTTCGCAAAGAGTTCGGTGACACTAAGGATATCTGGATGTGGACTGGATACGAGTGGGATCAAATCAAAGACTGGGATCATCTGAATTATGTGGATGTTCTGGTGGATGGCCCATATATCGAAGCTCAGCGCGATATTTCGTTGCCATGGGCTGGCAGCAACAATCAAAGAGTGATCGATGTCAAACGGAGCTTAAAAAAGAACGAAGTCGTATTATGGAAGGAGAACTAATATGAACCCTATTGTAAAAGTAAACAAGATCTATCCTGACGCTCATATCCCTACTTATGGCACTGAGAAGGCCGCCTGTGCTGATGTTTACGCTTATATCCCAGCGGATCAGGCAGACCTGTATGACGAGCATGGTAATCCTATTATTTACATCCATCCGCATGAAACCCGTATGATCGGTACCGGCCTGCGTTTTGCTCCTGCTGATGGTTGGGCTATTCTCGGATTTGCCCGCAGTGGTCTGGCATCTAAGAAGGGTCTGGCACCTGCGAACAAAGTTGGCGTGTTGGACGAGGATTATCGTGGCCAGGCTTTTATTCCTTTGCACAATCACTCTGATATGCCTCAGGAAATCGTCCATGGTGACCGTATCGCACAGTTCATGTTCGTTCCGTATTATCAGGCACAGTTCGATGTTGTCGAAGTACTAGATGAAACTGAGCGTGGTGATAATGGCTTCGGAAGCACTGGTGTTTAACAATTAAGGAGTATTGCTTATGCGATGTAGTTTTGGATATACAGTTAAATCCCCATATGTAGAAAGACGTGTTAAATACTATGATGAAAATGGTATCTATGACGAATCGGTACAAAGTGATGACGAATTGATTGTTATTGGGGAAAAGCTAAGAAATGGTGGTTATAGATATAACGAAGAACTTGGGAAAGCAGAGACGGCCATGTTCGAGACAGAACCAAACAATCCGCAATATAAAGAAATTCTTGCAAGATTAAATCGTGTTCGTGACAAATACGGTATCAAACACTGGGATGAAAAGGAGCGGGTGATGTAAAATGTTCTGGAATAAATCAGAAGAAAAACCGACAGAAGAACTTGAAAAGGCAGAAGAAGTCAAAGAGCAAAGACAATTTGAACCATATAAATGCTGCACTGTCAATGTTAACTATTGTCTAAGAAATGGCATAGATCATAGTTTTTCAGTTGGCTATGAAAATTCCGATTATCGCGATAAAATGAGCCACAAAGAGGCTGGAGAAGCTATGGAATCGGATGCAACCAAAAAGAAAGAAGAAATAGAAGCACTGGTTGAAGCAAATCTTGGGCAGGAAACTGGCTGGATTAAACTAGGGTCGAACTATATTGCCAATCGAGATCTTGCAACAGTATCAGTGCAGCTTATAAAAAGTGCAAGCGGAGCTTTTGATTGGAGAGACTAATGAACGATATTATCCAAATGCCGAAAGGCGATTACATTATGAAGGACGCCGTCTACGTAGATACTGGTGAAACTCGTACTGACGGATGGTATCCGGAATGGATCGGTATGACAATGCAGTTCCGTCCAATTCCTGTCGGCTGGATCGCTCAGTTCCGATATGTAAAAGATAACGATGGCTATCCGTATCCAGGTGGGATGCACACGTCGCCCGTTACTTCTGTCTCGATTTCAGAAAATGAAAAAACTGTCAAAATTGAAACAGCACATACGATTTATACGTTTGAAAAAGTCAAGGAGGACTAAATTATGGCTAAGTATTTTTATGTTTATCACGTTAATGATGGCACTACTGATCGTATCGTAAAGATGTTCAACACAGACTCTGTTGTCAACGGTAAGAAGGGTACTTATATCGCTGAGAAAAAGGTTGCATCCAGTGATCTACAGGGTTTTACCAGTGGCATCAAGGCGGCAGGTTTTCAGCTGAATCAGGAGCTCGCAAATGCTGATACTGCCGAACAGGAAGCAAAACGAATTCTGGCTGCTAAGATGGCCGATTATCATGCCGCACGCGACGCATATGCCGAGGCGGCGGACAATCTGAAAAAGGTAAACGCCAAGTTTGGTATCTGATACATAATCGCAGTGGTGGGTGGGAGGAATAAAAATATGAAAATTATCGAAACAAAAGATTATAAGAAGGAAATTAAAATTGTCGAAAAATATCGTTATGGTGAACACAAAAACTGTGACATATGCCTCACAAAAGAGTACTGCAAGATGAATCCATATTGTTACGGTTGCGCCTTGACGGAAGACGGGGAGTGGATTGGGTTTATAAAATAAAAACTAGATTTTTAAAGAAGGAGGAATTCGATGCTTGTAAAAGATTACGGTGGCGAAATCGATTGGAATATTGGTGCGTTTTGCGGCCATGATGAAATGATGTTTGATATTGACAAAGCTTGTAAAATGGCTTGTGAGAAAAATGGCATCAGATATGTGTTTGGCAGCATTTTCACAGTCCTGCAAGGTGGTCGTATCCCACCCCAGAAAAATCTGCCTGTGTCAGAAGTTCTGTCCAGAGCAGATAAATATAATGAACTTGGTATTGGAGTTCGTTTGACATTCTCAAGCCCGTTTGTTACACGCGGCGATCTCGTTGATGAAACTTCAAATATTATGTTGCGGCACCTCGATCATAATAATCAGAATGGTCTTATAAACCGTAACGGCGTTATTGTTATGTCCGATTTACTTGCTGATTATATTCGCTATATGTATCCCAATCTTGAGTTGATTTCTTCGCAAGTAAAACCATCCGTCGAAGTCGGCCTTGGGAATGATTCTGCTGAATATTATAATCGTCTGCTTGACCGTTTTGATATTGTCGTTGTGAATCCATTTAAGATCCATGACGAGCAGTTTATTAAAAACCTGCATGACCATGATCGAGTAGAATTTATTGTCAATCACCGGTGTCTGCCGAATTGTCCCATGGCTGGCCGTCACTATCAGCTGAATACAAAGCTGGGTCAGGCTATTGTTAATGGTGATGATATTACGGAGCTGCAAAATCAGTTGGCGATAGTATATAACTATTGCGGCTCTACTCGAAACGGCAATCCTCTTCTTGGTACATCTATGAATGAAGATGAAATCAAAATGCTGGTTTCACAGGGATTTAAGCATTTTAAAATCGAAGGTCGAGAAAATAATATCATCTCGTTTGTGCGTGACCTTGGTGACTATGTTTTTAATCACGAGATATTTGAGAGGGTCATTCATGCCATTGCCGGTATGATGCTGTAAGGAGGTTCACAATGATTATTGATTGCAAATCTATCGCACAAGATATCAAAGATAAAATCAAGAATATTATTGCAGAAGATGACTATGCTCCTATTTTACATATTTATCAAGTAGGGGACAATCTTGCATCCAACGCTTATATTCGCGGCAAGCTGCGTGACTGTGAAGAGGTTGGAATCGAAGCGGAGCTTATCAAGCTACCAGAAGAGATTACCGAAGATGGGTTGAATGATAAAATACAGGAAGATTATAATTATGAAAACGTAGATGGTATCATTGTTCAGCTTCCGCTGCCAAAACATATCAATCCAAAGAATATCATTATTCCAGACGAACTTGACGTTGATGGTTTTAATTCTACATCACCATTTCAGCCTTGCACTCCGCTTGGCGTCATGAAGATTTTTGATTCCATCGGTTACAATCTGGATGGCAAGAATGTGCTTGTGTGCGGGCAGTCTGATATCGTTGGTCGTCCGCTGGTCGATATGCTGATCGGGAGACACTGTAATGTGATTTCTGTTAATAGTACTGGCTCCCGCATGAAGGCCACTGCCCTCGGATATGAAATGGTCGATGTGATTATTTCTGCGGTCGGAAAACGCAACTTTATCACGCCGTTTGGTCTTGATCGAGTAGAGGTCTGCATCGATGTTGGTATCAACTATGACGAAAACGGAAAACAACATGGCGACTGTTCTGACGCTGTTTATAATATGGATGGTATCAAAGTAACCCCTCGTATCGGTGGAGTTGGCCTGATGACCAGAGCGATGCTGCTTTATAATGTGTGTGTGGCTAAATATGGGGAAGAAAAGATGGAGAGGGTGATTGAATGAAAGAACAGATTATTCCAATTGACCAACAGCTTGTATATAACGTAGAAGAAGTAGCGACCCTCTTGAAAACCACACGCCCTGTGGTATACTCTTTAATAGAAAAAGGCTATTTGCCAAGTATCGTGTTAGGTCGTCGTAAAGTAACCCGTAAAGCACTTCTTGAGTTTCTTGATAAGAATGCCAACACTGACTTTGGAGAACTTTTAAGAGCCGGTTGATTGGCTTGTCCACAAAATTGCCCACATTTGAATTCTTGTGGGCAAAACGTGGACAAAATACATATCTTTTTGTATTAAGTAACGATGCTACGGCAATTCACTATTGCAGTCCAAGGACGAGGCTCGCCATGGCCGCGGCTTTGAGGGCCTGCTGAAGCGCTACTTCAACGTGGAGCTGTAACTCCTGCATTTTTCTGAACCTGTTATCATAAAGCTGCCGTGCGGTTCTAAAGCTGCACGGCAGCTTTTTTTGCTTGACGGGATCCATGGCAGGGCGTACAATGGAAAAAACATTCCGAAAGGGGAAGTCTTATGAAATCAACTTCCACTCGCTGCGCGCTGCTGGACGAGCTGCGCGGGCTGGACCTGATCAGCATGATGCTTTACCATGGCATGTGGGATCTGGTCTATCTGTTTGGTGTGAGTGCACCGTGGTATGGCAGCTGGCAGGGAGAACTGTGGCAGCAATCCATCTGCTGGGTGTTCCTCCTGCTGTCCGGCTTCTGCCTGCCGCTGGGCCGCCACCCGGTCAAACGGGGCGCAATGGTGTTCGGGTGCGGCGCGCTTGTCACGGCGGTCACGCTGATCTTCATGCCTGCGGATGTCGTTTGGTTCGGCGTGCTGACGCTTCTGGGTTCGGCTATGATCATCACGGGTCTGCTGGAAAAGTGGCTGGAAAAGGTGCCGCCGGTGGTAGGCCTTGCAGGGAGCTTTTTTCTGTTTTACTTCACCCGCCATGCAGCCGATGGCTATCTGCAGCTGGGCCATTGGCTCATCACACCGCCGGGCTTTCTCTACGCCAACTACTTCACGGCCTATCTGGGCTTTTACCCCTTTGGTTTCTTCTCTGCCGATTACTTCCCGCTGATCCCATGGCTGTTTCTGTTCTGGACCGGTTTCTATCTGTACCATCTGGTCGGGAAGGAACGGCTGGAACCGCTTCATCGTTCTGTCTGCCCGCCGCTGGGGTGGCTGGGGCGGAACTCGCTGATGCTATATCTGCTCCACCAGCCGGTGATCTACGGCGTGCTGACGGTGGTGTTCCTGCTGCTGCGCCGGGGTGGAGGAGCGCTCTGAAAAATTCTGCAAAAGGTTCTTGACAAGAAGCCCGCCCTGTGGTATTCTTTTTGTGGTTAGAAAAGCCTAACCAAATTGCTCTGTCTTATGTCAGGCAGAGCAATTTCTTGAAGATGAAAGTTAAAATATACTAACCATTACTGAAAGAGAGGTTCTTCATTATGAGTAAAGTAGCAGTCGTATTCTGGAGCGCAACCGGCAACACGGAGACCATGGCAAACTGCGTGGCAGAGGGTGCAAACGGCACCATCGTTCCCTGTGGCGAAATGAACGCCGCAAAGCTGGCAGAGTTTGATGCAGTTGCATTTGGCTGCCCCGCAATGGGCGCAGAGCAGCTGGAAGAGAGCGAGTTTGAGCCGATGTTCTCTGATCTGGAAGGTTCCCTGAACGGCAAGAAGATCGCTCTGTTCGGCTCTTATGGCTGGGGCGACGGCCAGTGGATGCGCGACTGGGTCGAGCGTGCACAGGGTGATGGCGCACAGGTGCTCAACGGTGAGGGTCTGATCTGCAACGAAACGCCCGATGACGATGTGCAGGCTGCCTGCCGTAAGCTGGGTGCTGATCTGGCTGCGTGGTAAAGCGGAAACTTGACAAAAGAAGTTTGTTCTGATAAACTGACCGGCAGAGTGCAAGAATTCCGGCTCTCTGCCGGTTTTTGTTTTGTCAGGAGGAAAAGAATGTCAAAGACCACCCCGAAAGACCTTGCCAAAAAGAGAAACGATGAAAAACTGCTGATCAGCGAGATGATCGCACTTTACTGCCGCAAACAGCATCACAGCCCGAAGGGAAAACTCTGCCCGGAGTGCCAGCAGCTCCATGATTATGCGCTGGCCCGGATCGAGCATTGCCCCTTTATGGAGACCAAGACCTTTTGCTCTGCCTGCAAAGTTCACTGCTACGAACCGGAAATGCGGGAGCAGATCCGTACTGTCATGCGCTGGGCCGGGCCTAGAATGCTGCCGGTGCATCCCGTTCTCTCCATCAAGCATGTGATCGTGACAATGAAGGCAAGGCGTGAAGCAAACGCAGGAAAATAAGCAGCCATGTATAATCGCCTGAAGCCGGGGCAACCTAGAGCCAAGGAGGCGATAGAAATGGAAAACACAGGTGTGACCTGCGATGTCTGCGAGTGCCGCCACAATGTGCAGAGCTGCAAGTGTGATCTGCCCCAGATCAAGGTGACAGAGCACTGCTCCTGCACCACCCAGCAGGTGGAGACCCCGCACTACTGCCAGAATTACGAAAAGAAATAATCTGTAATGGCAGAAAACTCCCCGCCCAGCGCCCCAGACAGGGCATTGAGCGGGGAGTTTTTGTGTGCTGTTCAGTGGATGACCACACTGCAGGTGGCAAGGCTGCGCACCAGTGTACCGACGCTGTCCTTCATCTGGATGCCGGCAAAGCCCAGACGGAAAGCGGCCTGTACATTCTCCAGCCGGTCATCAATGAAAACACTTTCCCCGGCCTTGAGCTGGTATTTGTCCAGCAGGGCCTTATAGATGCGCGGGTCAGGCTTGTTGATGTGCACCTCGCAGGAGGCCACGCCGCCGTCGAACAGGCCCTTGAGGTCGCGCTCGGTCAGAAAATCCAGCACATCCTCGGGGATATTGCTCAGGTAATAGACGCAGTAGCCGCGGCTCTTGAGTTTCCGCACCAGCTCCTGCATCCGGCGGCGGGGGCGGAGGATATGCATCCAATCGTCCAGCACGCCCTGCACCTCAAACGCGCGGCCATATTCCTTTGCGCGGGCCAGCATCCGCAGGTTGGCCTCGGAGCGGGTGATAAGCCCTGCATCCAGCAGCTTCCACTCCTCGCTTTCAAAAGTCAGCTGGGATACCTGCTCCTCTACCTCGGCATTGCAGAAGCGGTCTACCAGGTAGGTCTTGGGGTCGAAATCCACCATGACACCGCCCAGATCAAAGATGATATTTTTATACATCGCTGTTTCCTCAATTCTGTATGGATGTTTCTGCCAGAAAGATTCTGCCCACAGTATAGCACAACTGCCCGCCCTGCATCAAGCACTGTGCCGCCGCATAGGATGAAACAGGCAAACTGCGGGGAGGGGATCACGATGAAATTCCGGGAGCTGTGCGCAAAGGAGATCGTTCAGCTGAGCAACGGGGCCTGCCTTGGCCGCGCCGATGATCTGGAGCTCGATCCGGCAACGGCGCAGGTCAAAAGTCTGCTGCTGCTCGGGCAGCCTCATCTGTTTGGGCTGCTGGGCCGGGACGAGACTCTGGTCATCCCCTGGACGGACATCGAAACACTGGGAGTGGACGCGATCCTGGTCCGCACGGAGCTGCCGGAGCCGGAAGCCAAAAAGCAGGGTTTCTGGCAAAAACTGCGGCACTGGCTGGATGGCTGAAATTTTTCGTGAATTTTTCCTGCATCAGGGTTTGATTTTACAAAAAATCGGATTATAATAGAGAACCGTGAGCGGCAGAGCCTTGCCGCTCCGGCTTGAAATCTGATTTCCGGAAGTGAAAGGAACTTCTCTCTATGAATGCAAAAAAACATACGCCGCTTTCCCTGCATGGGCTGCGGCTGCTCTTCCCTCCACTGGCAACGCTGGGCATCCTGTTCCTGACGGAGTGGATCGCCCGCGGCAGCCTGACAGGGGAGACCTTTACCCAATACATTTTCCCCCATGCCGAAGCCTATCTGCTGGCGTGGGCCATGCTGTTTCTCAGCTGGCTGGCAGTGGACTGGCTGACCCGGTTTGCACCGTTGGCGACCCTGCTGGCGGCGGTGCTGGGCTGTGCCCCGGCGGCAGTCAATTTCTACACACTGCAGCTGCGCGGCGAGCCCTTCCTGCCCTGGGATCTGATGCAGGTGTCAGAGGCTGCGGGCGTGGCAGCTGCGGCCGGTATCCACATCCAGACCAGCATGGTGGTATCCATTGTTATTATCGTGCTGCTGGTCGTGGTGTCTTTCTTCCTTTATAGAGGGCGGCAGAAGCTGAACTGGAAGCCCCGGGCGGCAGGCTTTCTTGCCAGTGCGGCAGCTACCTGCGGCCTGCTCTTTGGCGTGTTCCTGCAGCCTGCCGTGACACAGGTCATTGGCATTGTGCCGGATGCCTGGATGCAGGACCGCTACTACCGCTATTATGGTGTCATCACCAGCTTTCTGACCAACCTGACCAATCTGGAGATCTCCAAGCCGGAGGGGTATTCAGAGGAGGCTGTCAACGAGATCCTGGATGATACCGAAGCTGCACAGAAATATTCCACTGCTCCGCTCTACCCGGGATCTTACGGTGCCACCACCTCTGCGGACGAGACCGTGAAAAAGCCCACCATCATCTACGTGATGGACGAGTCCTACTGGGACGTGTCGGAGCTGGAACAGTACGGTTTCCAGTTTGATACCGATGTCTCCGCCAACCTCCACGCCCTGCAGCAGACCAGTGCCTCTGGCCGGGCGTACAGCCCCAGTTTCGGCGGCGGAACCTGCGATGTGGAGTTTGAAGCATTGACCGGCTATTCGGCTTCCTTTCTGCCCAACGGCAGCAAGCCCTACCAGCAGCATGTGACCAAGCCCATGTTCTCGCTGCCCAATTACCTCAAGCTGACGCAGGGATATCAGACGGCGGCAGTCCATTGCTTCTGGGCCAAATATTGGAGCCGGGACACGGCATACCCCAATCTGGGCTTTGACACCTTCCTGAGCCTGGAACAGATGACCCATGTCAACAAGGTGCGCAGGCACTACTGGACCAGCGGTCTTGTCACGGATGACTCCATGGCAGACCAGATCATCCAGCAGTACGAGAAGATGAAGACATCCTCGGATGCACCGGTTTTTCTGCACGCGGTCACAATGCAGAACCATACCAATTATAATAAAGACAACTACCCGGACGATGTGCGGGTGAAGGTGACAGAGCACCCGGCGGGCCTCAAGGCCAGCACCATCGGCGCACTGGAAGATTTTGCGACTGGCATCCGGGATGCCGATGCCATGCTGGGCAAGCTGACCCAATACTTCTCGCAGGTGGACGAGCCGGTGATCCTGGTGTTCTGGGGCGACCATTACAACCCCATTGATTCCAATTATGATGTCTTTACCAGCAGCGGCTATGCCAGCGATTCCAGTGCGAACCCGCGCCTGCACCAGACCACCCTGCTGATGTGGTCGAACTACACCGACAAGCCCGTGGATCTGGGCACCATTGCTGCTTACGATATCTCGCCGGTGATGATGAACCTCTACGGTCTGGAGCAGCCGCTTTATTTCCAGCTGCTGAACCGCCAGCTGCAGGTAGCCGACCGCGCCAATACCCGGGGTACGGTGATGAATCTGGACGGCACCACCACCCAGACCCCAAGCTCCCTGCAGGAAAGCTGGAGCCAGAAGCACTGGCTGCTGCAATATGACCTGATGTTCGGCAAAGGCTATGCCCTCAGCCGGATGGGCATGGAGAGCCTGAACAGCACTCAGACGGACGAATAAACAAAAAATACGCGATTTTCTTGTAAAAAACAGAGAAAACCCCTTGCAACGCACGCCTGTTTGTGCTATTATTATTCAGCATTACACACGCATCACTATGCCCTTTTGTGCTCTTTTGGGAGTGGAGGGCAGTCCAAGGCCATCCGATATGGCCGCGGATCACGGTGTGCGGAGGCAAAACAATATTGGAGGTATTTTTACTATGGCAGTCGTTTCTATGAAGCAGCTTCTCGAGGCAGGTGTGCACTTCGGTCAC